>JABLTO010156811.1_pt1 | contig 33933 bp, 31 predicted proteins | sample 7160091 | NCBI WGS metagenome assembly JABLTO01 (sample SAMN14651225, study PRJNA627086) | human gut metagenome | isolation source: feces | host: Homo sapiens
CAAGGATGTATTATAAATATAAAATAAAATTTGTTCAAGTTTTCATCACTATGTGTGCCTTGAACGAAGTGAAAGGAATGAGAGGTTAATATGAAAAAAATTAATTATTTTCTATTTTTTGTTTTTGTGTTATGTTTAACTATCACTAATGCATCCGCAAAAACTATAAATTGTAATTACAGAAGTGCAGCAGATGAGTACAGGGCTAGCATAATTGTTGAAACAGAAGCAGGAAAGATAACAAGTGCTACAGCCGATAAACTATACTATGCTGATGATAGCGTGCTTGGTGGTTCAATTGATGGTTGGGATAATGCTAGTGGTTGTTATAAGTATGTTGGATTCTCTAGAAAACTATCAAGTGGGTATTTGCTTGAGCCAACTAATGATATTAACGATATGAAAAATACAGATAATGCTCCTATATTTTTAAAACTTGAGACTGATGAAACCAGTGAATTACCATTATATACATATGTGTATTTTGTGTCTAGCAGTTTTGGCGGTAGTTATAACGCAAAAGTAAAAGATGATCTATACTTTAAATTTTATACATATGCTAAGAAAAAAGAATTTTGCGTTTTGACAAACGGTAATTTTGAATGTGGAGACATTGTTGACAACAGAGCACCAACTATTCATGTTAGTGGAAATAATAAAGACTATGACTTTACGATTGATTCTAGAGTTATGGATGAATTATTTGTTGAAAATAAGGAAGGGTATAAATTAAGTGTTGATCCTGGTGATTCCAAAGATGGCTTACTGGAAAAAATTTTAACTGTACATAATCCAATGCTTAGACTTCTTTATGATCCGGTAAATAATGGACGAATAAAATTAGATGTAAGTGCAAGTCCATATCGAGTAACATTGTGGAAATATTTAGGTACTAACGATACTGCTGGTGGCAGATATTCACCTAGTGAAATATGTGGTGAAAATGGAGAAAATTGCAATGCTTCATTATCATCATTTTGTACTAAACCAAAAGTTGCAAGAATTCTAAAGGGTGTAGGTATTTTAATAGTTATTGCTAAAATACTAGTACCGGCGATAATTATCTTAATGGGCTTTGTTAATCTCTTTAAAATAATAACTGCTGGTAAGGAAGATGAAGCAAGAAAATATGCTAAGAGTATTATCACAAAAGTTATAATTGGCGTAATAATATTCTTACTTCCAGGTCTTATTAATTTTGTTTTTGATATAGCAAATAATATCATTGCCTCTAATAACGATTATCAAAGTGAATTTACTAACTGTGAAAAATGTATTTTAGATATTTCTGAATGTAATATAAATGGAAACTAGAAATAAAGAACTAGTTTCTTTTGTTTTATAAAAACAATCATGATATAATAAAGCAAAAGAAAGAAGTGATTGTTATGCAAAAAAATAAATTTGTTTACTCTATTGGTCTTAGTGTTCTTGCTTTTACATTAGGTTGTCTATTTTTACTTTTACCAATGTTTTCAGTGAGCGATAGTACCTTAATATATCGTTTATTCTTAGGAATATATGGTTTAATAGAATTAGGACAATTCGTTGTCTTATATGAAAAGAAAGATTATACTAACTTTTTTGTTTTTGCCGTAAGTGCTATATTGTTTATTGTAAGTTTTATATATGACTTATCTGTACCAAGAGTAACGTCTTTAACACTACTTTTATTTGTTGGTGTGTTTGCACTAGCCAAACTTAAAAAAGCAGATTACTATCATGACCGAAAAAGTAGAGTATGGAGCATTGAACTTACATTACTATTATTATTCTTATTTAGTGGGGTTTTAACTTGTTTTCAATTTTTACATTCTACCGATATAGCCCTAATTCTTGGTTATTTCACTATTATAAGTGGTGCTATTGAAACAAGTGAATCTTTTGTTTTATATTTAACGAAGGGAAAAATAAAATGAGATTAGTTAATGACTTTAAAGAATATCAAATTTTAGATATGGCCCATGGTGAAAAATTAGAAAGTTGGAATGGTATTATTTTAAGAAGACCAGACCCTCAAATAATATGGCCAGAAGAAACTCATCCCGAGTTATGGAATAAAGCTTGTGCTACATATCATAGAAGTAATACTGGTGGGGGCTATTGGGAAGAAAATAAAAGTGTTCCTAAAGTTTTTAATGTTAAATACTTAGATACTACATTTAGATTAAAACTCATGGGCTTTAAACATACGGGCTTATTTCCTGAGCAAGCTACTAACTGGGTAAAAGTATCTAACATAATTAAAAATTCTAAAAGACCATTAAAAGTATTAAACCTTTTTGCTTACACTGGTGCAGCTAGTGTAGTAGCTCTAAAATCTGGTGCGAGCGTTGTTCACGTTGACTCATCACGTGGTATGGTTGATTGGGCTAAAGAAAATGTAGCTGTTAATCACCTTGAAGACAAACCAATAAGATTTTTAGTAGATGACTGTTTAAAATTTGTTAAAAGAGAAATTAGAAGATGTAATAAATACGATATAATTTTAATGGACCCACCAAGTTTTGGTAGAGGTAGCAAAAACGAGGTCTGGAATATTGAAAATAATTTATATGAATTAGTAAGTTTAGCAAGTGAACTTATGAGTGATGATTTTAAATTATTTTTAATTAATTCTTATAGTACTGGCTTATCTAAAACAGTACTTGAAAATATTTTGTATCTTACTGTAAATAAACAAAAAGAAGGCCTTATTTCAAGTGATGAAATAGGGGTTATGATGCAAGATTCATCTTTAATATTACCATGCGGTGTTACAGCCATGTGGGAAAATAAAGATTTATAATGAATTTGATTTGTAGTTGAAAAGAATTTATTGTATAATGTTTAATGTAAAAGTGGTTATACCACATAGTTAGGTAAAAGTGATGATAATGAAAAAAAATATCTTATTTTTAATAATATTTATTGTGGCAACATTTTGTATTAACACAAGTGTTAATGCAAAGTCTATCCATCCAAGTATTAGTGCCTTAAATATCGTTGAATATCGTTTTGATGATGATGACCCAAAAGACGCAACTAACGCCCCAGGGAACAATTTTAGTGATATTAAATCCGATATAGACTATACACCAAGCAATGGGAATTGTCCAATTTTTGCTAAAAAAGATGGTTCTGGATATAACGAATTATATTATATCCTCCAGGAAGCTTTCACATTTATTAAAATATTAACACCAATAATAGTAGGTGTTTTATCGCTTATTGATTACATTAAGGCTATAACAAGTTCTAATGATGATGAGGTGAAAAAGGCCACCCAAAGAACAATCAAAAGATTAGTTATAGGAATATTACTTTTCTTTCTACCATATTTCTTAGATTTATTATTTGATATTTTTGGCTTTACTGATTTAAGCCGTTGTGGAATAGGAACATAGGGGGTGTTTGTATGTTAAAATGGATTGCGGGCGGTTGGCTAAATGATTCTTTTCATAAAATTATGTTGTTGCTTGATGCAATCGTTTATTGGGTTGTATCAGTTTGTTATAACTTATTCATTTTCTTAGCAACTGAGCCTATATTTAAAGAAGAATTTTTTACTGATTTTGCAAGAAGAATATATGCCATATTAGGTGTGTTTATGCTGTTTTACTTAGCATATGCCTTATTAAATGCTTTAGTAGATCCAGAAAAACTATCAAAAGGGGATAAAAGCGTTTCAAAATTGGCAATGAATTTAGTAATCTCTTTAATATTACTAGGTTTATCGCCAACAATATTTAATTATGCTTATCGTTTGCAAAACTATATCTTATCATCAAATTTAATTGGCGCTATTGTAATTGGCAGTGAACTAGAAGATACAAAATCCTTAACTAGTTTTGGTGATGAGTTATCATTTACTGTTATGAATACATTTATAAATCCAGAAAATAATAATGCATATATGGGTGACGGCAAATACTGGAGTGATTATGAAGAGGACGTAAAGAAAAAACATAATTATATGGGCTTGCCAGATTTGTCGACATGCGTTACGAAAGGGTGCGTTATAAAATCAGAAAATGAAGGAGAAGGTAAAGATAAAGGAGTGGTTACCTACTATACATTCGTTTCGACAGCAACTGGTATATTTTTGATATATATGATTTTTTCATTTACATTAGATTTAGGAGTAAGAGTGTTTAAGTTTGCTTTTTGTCAGTTATTAGCGCCAATTCCAATAGTAATGCGTGCTATGCCAGGCAAAAAAGCACAGTTTGATAAATGGCTAAAGTTAACAATAACTGTTTACTTAGAGGTTTTTGTTAGGGTTGCTTGCATGTACTTGGCAGTATATTTTATTCAGGCTGTAAAAAATATTGATTTTACAGGACTATTTAATAATGACCCTGTTATGGGAGCAATAGCCTTAGTAATAATAATTATGGGAGCATTTGCATTTGCTAAACAAGCACCAAAAATGTTAGGTGATATACTAGGCATTGATTCAGGTAATCTTAAACTTGGATTTGGCGAAAAACTTAAAGCTGGTGGATTCTTTGGAGGAGTTGGCGCAATAGGAGCATTAGTGGCATCTAGAGGAAATCCATTTGCTGTAGCAAGAGCTTGGAATGCAGGAAACAAAGATGGAAATTTTCACCAAATTGGTAAAGAGGCAGAATTGCGAAGAAAAGTTCAACTTGCTCGTCAAAGTGGGTCTACCTGGATGGGAAGACGTGCTAATGATGTTCGAAACTTCTTTGGCTATGATACAACCGCAGATGTAATGGATAGAGCTATCGAACATAATAAATACAATGGCTTGACTTACGGAGGTAATCCGGTGACGAGAGAATTGTTAGAATCTAATAAAGATCGCTTAAATGGATTGAATGCTGCAATAGATGAACAAATTAGAAATAGAAAAACAAAATATGACCCTATTGAAGCAAATAGAGCAGCAACACAAGCAATATTAGATAGTTTAAAGACATCAGTTGAACGTGAAACATCCAAATCAACAGGAAGTGTTAACGACCTAGGGTATGGCTTAGTAACTGGTAATTATGCAGCTATGAAAAAAAGAATTGATGAAATGAATGAAGCCTTTAGACCAGACAGAGATAAATTTAGCGATGATGCTTCGTTTCAAACAGCTTTTCAAGAACATCAAAATAAGATGGCACAATATTATCAGGCATTATCAGCTGAAAAAGACAAAATGCAAGATGCATTGTATCAAGGTATTTTAAACAACACTCCAAATCATATAGAAGATGCTGATGTAAATAATGCTATTGAATTATCAAGACAACATCATACAACTATGGAAACAAGTTATTCTAAGTTAAAAACATTACGAAATTCAGAAAAAGAGAAAGCACTTGAAATTAACCGTGAAATATCTAACTTAGAATCACAAAAAATTGATAATACAAATGAACTTGGCAAAATATCTCGTATAGAAGCACAAGCTGAAGAAAATGCTAAGGCTGCTAAGCATAGAGCGGGTTACCAAGCAAGAAATGCCGATAAAGATAGCCGTTCAAGTAAATAATTAGAAGGGAAAGTGTGATATGAACGAATATTTAATACCAGCTAATACAAAGAAATCTAAACTTATTTTAGGTTTCTTTACACCCGTTGATTTAATTATATTTGGTATTGGTTGTCTAACAACTGTAACGTTACTTTTTATCTTTCAAGAGATGACATTTCAAATGGCCTTAGTAGTTTTACTACCAGCTATTGTTTCAGGATTCTTAGTAATGCCTGTACCAAATTATCATAACGTTTTACAACTTATTACAAATATAGTTACATTTATTTTAAATAGAAAAAGATATTATTGGAAAGGCTGGTGTATACATAATGGCGAAAAATAAAGAACAAGAAATTTCTAGTAAATGGACTGAGGATTGGGTACCTATTAAAAATATCATGAATGGGATGATTCAACTTGAAAATGGGGAATATGTAACAGGTGTTAAAATAGCCCCTAGAAACATATTTATACTAGATCCTGGGACACGTGATAATGTTATTTATCAATTAAGAAATTTCTATAATGCAATTAATTTTGAATTTTGGTTAGTTGTAGCCGATAGACCTGTTGATATTAATGTTTACTTATCTCAATTACAAATTCTTTATAATCGGGCAACAAATGTTGTAACAAGAAAATTAATTCAACAAGATATGAATAAAGCTAATGCTTTTATGGGACTTGAATATAACGTTGTAGATACTGAATATTATATATTATTTAAAGAAAGAAAAATGGATGTTGTTCAAAAAAGATTACATACAATGATTAGCAATCTAGCTAACTGTGGCTTAAATAGTCAACAAACTAGTAATAATGATTTAAGAGTTATCCTAGATAATTTCTTTAATGGTGGATCTGCTACAACTTTTAGTGGAATGGTAGGTGTTAACTAATGAATTTAAAAGCTCAAATAGCTCCTAAGGGGATTGAATTTAAACCTACTGAATTTATGATGAGTGGTAAATATTGTACTATTTTAACTGTTGTAAGTTATCCTAAATTTATTCAACAAGGATACTTAGCTAATTTAACCAATTTATCTGGTATTAAGATTGTTGCTAAGCATATCCCTATAGAGCTTTCAACTTTACAAAGAATGATTAATAAAGAAATTGCTGACTTAAAGATGCGTTACCAAAGCGAAAACGATAAAACTATTCAAGAAAGAATTCGTCAAGATTATGAATCATTAGAACAATTTATTTCTCAGTTAGTTGCTACTCAAGCAAGAATCTATGATTTTCAATTGCATATTCTAATTACAGCTGATAGTAAAGATGAACTAGAAGGTAAAAAAATGCAAGTAAGAAACTACTTAGATGCTCTTGGTATGCGTGGTATTGCTCTTATGTTTGAACAAGAAAAAGTTATTAAATCAATGGTACCAATCTTTCCTAAACAAGACATAGAAGAACGTGTTGGTACACCAATTCCATCAAGTACTATTGCGGCAATGTATCCATTTATTTTTGATAGCATCAAAGACCCTGGTAATAGTACATTATTTGGTGTTGATTTTTCCGGTGGTGTTGTTTTATTTAACCAATTTCTTTATCAAATTAAAAAAGAAAATAATCGTAATAATGCCAACATGATTATTCTTGGTGCATCTGGTTCTGGTAAATCAACCGCGGCTAAGCTACTTTTAAGAAGCCATATAAGAAATGAATATAAACTTGTTTGTATTGACCCTGAAGGTGAACTAGAAGACATGACTCGTGGTATGGGTGGTGATTTCCTAGATCTTGGTAAGGGTGGTGAATTCGGTATGGTAAACCCTCTTGAAATTGTTATTGATGCTGATGAAGAAGAGATAAACGAGGGTCTTGGGTATACCGTTTTAACAAGAACTATCCAACAACTAAAAGCCTTCATGAAATATTACTCGCCTGATATTGAAGATGACGTTCTAACAATGTTTAGTGAGGTCTTGCAAGATACCTATAAACGTTATAAAATTGATTATGATACTGATTATACTAAATTTACTAGTGAAGACTATCCAACATTCGATGACTTATATGCTACAGTTAAAGGCCGTTTATTATCTATGACTGAAAAAACACATGAACGTGATGTTATGGAACGCCTTGAACTTAAAATAAGACCATTAGTAAAAGAGCTACGTTACTATTTTACAGGTCACACTACATTAAATATTAATAGTGATTTCATCGTCTTTAATATTCGTGAACTTATGACAGCTGATGAAAATATCCGTAACGCTTTATTCTTTAACATTTTAAAATACGCTTGGGGCTTATGCTTAGATAGCTCTGTTAATACTGTTTTATATGTTGATGAAGCCCATGTTTTACTATCAACTAAAAATGAACTTGGTGCTGAGTTCTTAGCTAATATTCAAAGACGTAGTAGAAAATACAATACAGGTACTATTATTGCTACTCAACAACCAACCGACTTTGCGGCACCTAGTATTATTATGCATGGTAAAGCCATATTTGATAATGCCTCTTACTACCTAGTAATGGGTATGAAAAAACAAGCCGTTGATGACTTGTCAAAATTAATTGATTTAAATGAAAACGAAAAAGATAGCATTAAATACTATAACCAAGGTGAAGCATTATTTGTCTGTGGTAATAGAAGAATGCGTATTAATGTTGTAGTTACCCAAGAAGAACTAGATTCATTTGGCTCTGGTGGGGGACTATAATTAAATTTTAAGCCGTGTTTAACGACTTGTTACGACAAGCCTTATCGCGGTTTTTTTTGTGTCATTAATTGTTACTTCACTAAAAGAAGGAATAACAACTAATTCTGTTCCACTAGGTGTCACGTAACCTCTTGCAATTGCAATTGCCTTAATAGCCTGATTTAAACTACCAGCACCAATTGTTTCTATTAACACACTGCCATCCTGTCTATAAATATTTGCTATAGCCCCAGCAACCTTGCAAGGTATAGACTTTGCTCTAACTTTTAATTTTTCCATAACTATCCTCCATACTTAATCATATTAAATTAAAAAAAAATAATGCCAAAAAAATACTACTTAATACTAAGTAGTAGGGCAGCTATTAAAAGTCCTAAATTCAAAACAACAAATATAATAACAGAAGCATTAGTATAACCGGCTCTTCTTTGCTTTGTTCTTGTAAGTTTTAAAATATTTTCTTCTTTTAACTCTTCTTTTTTTCTTCTTTCCTCTAATTTTGATTCTATTGGTATAATTTTTGTGCTACGACCTAAAGCATCATTTTGGTTACCATTTCTTTCCTTTAAACTCTCTAAAAAAGCAATTTGACTATCATATCCATTACTTACTTCTTCTGTAAAAGGAGTATCAGTATACTCTTTATATCTTTTAATATCTTTAATATAATTTTCAAATTCAATGATTTTATTATTTTCTTCTTCATTTAAAACTTTTTCTTGATTAATCAAATTACTATATGTCTTTCTACTAACCATTATTTAACACCCTTCCAAAATCTTCTAAAGTAACATTTTCTTTAACACTTTTCAAAGTATTATACGCTTTTATAGTTTCCTCTATATTCACGGTATCAAAACGATACTTCTTATCATACTCATCAGTAATTGCAATAAAAACAATACCATTATTATCAATTTCTTTTCTTATATCTTTAATTTTAGGATATTTTAAATATTCTTTTTGCTCTTGTCTTAACAAATCCTCTGTTTGACAATATACCTTAATTATATGAAATAAATCATAACCGTTAATTTTATCACTATCCCAAATATCTTGTCTTAAAGTTTCATTTTCTAAAATACCAGGTAGATAGTAATTTCCTATATCAAGTTTTTCCTCATCTTTATATTTCAAAATAGTCCCATCGATTGTAATATCTTTTGCAATTTCCTCATTGCTTTTCATCCATTCAGTTAAATACATAATATTATCTTGCATAATTCTACTATCCATAAGCCTCTTCCTATTCTATAAATTATTATACAAGAAAAAAAGATAAAAAGAAATAATTGTTTTGCATATTTTGGTATTTTTTACTATAATAACTCTGTGATGTATATGAAAGAAAAATTAAATCGTGATTTTATAATAAATTTATCAAATAAAAAAGGGGAGCCTAGTTGGATGACTGCGTTTAGACTTAAGTCTTATGAAGCATTTCTTAAAATAGAAAATCCTACCTTTGGGCCTAGGTTAGATTTTTCTTTTGATGATTTATTATATTATAAAAAAACTGAAGAACAAAAGAAGAGTTGGCAAGACGTTAAAAAAGAAACATATCATACCTTTTGTAAATTAGGCGTAGTCGATGCCGAAGAAAAATATTTAGATGGTGTTAGTAATCAAATGGAAAGTGAAGTTGTTTATCACCATAACATTACTGATAAAAATATTATTTTTTGTAGTACAGATGAAGCTTTAAGAAAGTATCCAGATCTTTTTAAAAAGTATTTTAATACCTTAGTTAAATATAATGAAAATAAATATACAGCTTTAAATGGAGCCGTTTGGAGTGGTGGCTCTTTTATCTATATTCCACCTAATACTAAGTTGGATAGGCCTCTTCAAAGTTACTTTCGTATTGATACAGAAAGTTTAGGGCAATTTGAAAGAACAATAATTATTGTTGATGATAACTCAGAGCTTTCTTATATTGAAGGGTGTACGGCCAAAAGTTACTCTAAAAGTTCACTTCATGCTGGTGTCGTAGAAATATTTGTTGGTAAAAATGCCAAGTGCCGTTATAGTACAATCCAAAATTGGAGTACTGATGTTTATAATTTAGTAACGAAAAGAGCCATAGTAGATGAGTCTGGTTTAATGGAATGGGTTGATGGTAATATAGGCAGTAAAGTTACGATGAAATATCCAAGTGTTATTTTAAAAGGTGATTATGCTTGTGGTAACTGTATATCTATTGCGTATGCAAAAGAAGGGCAAGTATTAGATGCTGGTGCAAAAATGATTCATTTAGGAGCTCATACCAAAAGTAATATCGTTAATAAGTCTATTGCAAGTTTAGGAGGGGTAAGTAACTACCGTGGAACAACACATATTGCCTCTTCTGCTAAAAACTCACTTGCTAGTGTTAAATGTGATACGATTTTGTTAGATAATATTAGTAAAAGTGATACATTTCCTAAAAACATTGTGGAAAATGAAACTAGTACCCTAGAACATGAAGCTAGTGTCTCTAAAGTAAGTGCGGAAAAACTATTTTACTTAGAAAGTAAAGGCTTAAGTGAAGAAAGAGCCAAAGAATTATTTATTATGGGCTTTATTGAAGACTTTAAAAAAGAGTTGCCTATGGAATATGCCGTTGAATTAAATAGGCTTTTAAAAGAAGAATTGTAATTTCTAAAATTTCTACTTATTTTTAAAATAGGTAGTTTTTTTATATCTAATTTTGAAAATTGTCTTAGTTAAATTATAAAATTGGTATTAAAATAATTGTCGAATAAAGTTTTTTTAAAGAAAATTGGTAAATTTACTATCCATGTTATTTGTGTTTAAATAAGCCACGAAAGGAGGAAATATGAATCAAATAACATTAGTTGGTAGACTTACAGAAGAACCTGTACTAAAGACCAAAGAAAAAATCACCAAACTAAATATTACTATTGCAGTTCCAAGAACTTACAAAAATCAAGATGGTATATATGAGACAGATTTTATTAGATGTGTTTTATGGGATAATATTGCAAGAAGAACTTCTGAGTATTGTCATAAAGGTGATTTAGTAGGCGTCAAAGGAAGGTTACAAGTAAGAAATTACCAAAGTGATGAAGAAACAACCAAATATATTTCTGAAGTAGTAGTTGAGTCATTAACATTTTTAAGTAGTACCAAAGTAAGTCCAGAAAATAAAGAGTCTAATAAAGAATCTAGTAGTTAAATTATTCTTTCATGAGTCATTATGAATACTTTTATAACATAAGATAATTATAGGTGATTCTATGAGCAAGTATTTACGTATTATTGGTATTATATCTCTTTTATGTTTTAGTTTTTATTTTACCAATGAAGTGGCTATTTTCGTAAAAAAACAAGATCCGATATACCAGAATATCGAAAGTGTCATGTCTTATTATAAACAAGAACCAATCGATGCGGTTATAAAGGGTGATTTCATCATCCCAGGCTTAAATGGTGTATCTATAGATTTAACAAAAAGTTATCAAAATATGAAATACATAGGTCATTATGAAAGTAGTTCGTTAATATTTACTGAAGAAGTCCCAAATATTTCTATAGAAAATAATAAGGATAAAATAATATCTATGGCTAATCCTAAAAAAAATGGTTTAGCAATACTTTTAAATAACAATAACTTAGTAACATATTTTGAAGAACTAGGTATTCCATATGTTTTCCTTGCTAATAAAAATAACTATCAAAAAGAATTAAAATATGGTACAAAAGTTATTGATGATTATGAAAATCATGATCTTATTTACTCATATTTGAAAAAAAATAAACAAGATAATTCTTATTGCTTTATTCATAATGAAAATTCATGCAAAAGAAAGGATAAAATAAAATTAAACATTTCTCTTTACATTTCAAAATCAAATTTTGCGGAAAATTATTCGAAAATAGCAAGAGGGGCATTTGTTTATTTAGATAGTTCTTTAGATATTTCCTATGTTAAAATTCTTTTAGATAAACTGGCATTTCAAGGTATAAAACCTCAAAAATTAGACTTATTAGTATCAGAATCCCCAAGTTAATTTGCAAAATAAACAATCTTTTGCTATAATGTTCTTGCTTTTCAAAAAAACTTTTCAAAAATTCTTTGTTTGAAAGAAGAAAATTTAATAATAAAAAAGGAGAATGTTATGGAAAAAATAAAAATATTTAGTCTAGGTGGACTAGATGAAACAGGAAAGAATACGTATGTAGTAGAAATAAATGACCAAATATTTGTTTTTGATTGTGGTCTTAAATATGCTGAAGGTAATCTATTTGGCATTGATTATATGATCCCTGATTACGATTACTTAGTAAAAAACAAAAGAAAAATAAAAGGTGTATTTGTTACCCATGGTCATTATGAAAATATGGGTGGGGCTCTAGATTTAATAAAAACCATTCCCACTATTAAGTTTTATGCTACTCATTACACTAAATTTGTTTTAATGGATCTAGGTGTCAAAGAAGAAAGTATTGTTGAAATAGTCCCTAATAAAAAATTAAACTTTGGTGGTATATCTGTTTTACCAATGGCTGTGAGTCACAGTGTACCAGGGGCAGTAATGTACTTTTTAAATACCCATCATGGTTCGATATGTTATACGGGTGATTTTTTAATTGACCCACTTATGAAAGATGGCTTTGATATGGATTTAGGCAAAATTGCTTATGTTGGAAAACAAGGAGTTTTATGTCTTTTAAGCGAATCCGCTTTTTCAGAGCATCCTGGACATACCTCACCAACTCATCGTCTTGAAAACTTTTTCAAAGATGTAATTAATGGGTGTGATAATCGTATCCTTTTTAGTGTCTTACCAACCCATCTTTATACTATAAAAGATATTTTTGAAGCTGCTAAAAACTCCCATCGTAAAATTGTTATCATGGGTAAAAAGTTGCAAAACTTTATTCGCTTTGCCACTGACAATAACTATTTAAAATATGATAAAGAACTATTAGGGGACTTATCAAATGTAAACGATTCTAATGTCATCCTTTTAATATGTGATGATAAAGCTAATGCTTATGCCGGTATTAGTAAGATTGTTAATGGCTATGATAAATTTATTGCTTTAAAAGATGGTGATGCCGTTGTGTTTGCTGAACCAAGATATGACTCTAACGAAAAAGCTCTTGTTAAATTGGAAAATGATCTAGCCATGGCTGGCTGTAAAATTGTATCTTTACCAAAAACTAAAAACATTTTACATCATGCTTCCCAAGAAGATTTAATGCTTATGATTAAACTATTAAATCCTACCTATTATATGCCAGTTAAAGGGGAGTACCGTTACCTTGTTAATAATGCTCATTTAGCTAGTCGTTTAGGTATACCTGCTGAAAATATCTTTTTAAAACAAAATGGTGATGTTTTATTGTTTCAAGATGGCAAAAAAGTTGAAACTGAAGAACACATTAAAGTTAAAGATATTCTAATAGATGGTAAAAGTAGTGATGATATAGGTGAACTTGTTATGAAAGATCGTGAAATGTTAAGTGATAATGGTATAGTTCTAGTAAGCGCAACCTTAAGTCGCAAAGATAAAAGCCTTTTAGTTGGACCAGAAATTACAACTAAAGGATTCATTTATGTCAAAGATTCAAAAGACTTAATAATTGGTATGAAAAAATTAAGTGAAAAAGTAATTCTAGACAACATAGTAGATGGTGTCGTTGACTATAATCAAATAAAGACCGATATAAGAAGTGAGCTAAGTAACTACTTATATGAACAAACAGAATGTAAACCAATGATTATTGCAGTTGTCCAAGAAGTATAGAAATTTGTTTTTTGAAAAAATCGCTTTAAGCGATTTTTTTCTGTTAATTTGACTAATCTATTGATAATATATTTTATAATGTGCTAAAATAATAAAGCAGAATAAAAGTATATAAGGAGGATAGAAAAAATGACGTTGAAACATCCAAATTCATTGAAATTAGCTCCTTTTAAAAACTATTCCAAAAAGAAAATGTTTATTACAATTTTTACGATTATATGTATTTTCACATTATCAAGTGTTTATTTATATCGTACATATGCAGTTTTTACTGAAAATAAAGAGTTTAATATTATAAGAGGGACAGTAGAAGAACCAGGAAATATTTATTTTAATGTTTATGTAGATGACATACTTGTCGATGCAATTCCAGAAAGATATCAAGGATATACAATAGATCTTGGAAAATCGAATTGTAATAATAATGTTACATTAGATTTTAATTATGATACTTACAAATTATCAGCTAACTTTACTAACTATGTATTAAGTGATAATACAAAATCAAGTACAAAATGCAATCTTTACTTTACATCTCGAAATGTTGTAAATGAAATTTTGGCCTCATACAAAGAAAATGAAAATTGCCCTTCAACGGATGAAACAAGTGGAAATATTTTGGTTAATAAGATGGAAAATGCTAATGAAATGATTTGCAAAGCAAACGACGATTATGGCGTAAGTTATTATTACCGAGGAAGTGCCACAAATAATTATGTTTACTTTAAAGGTTTGTATTGGCGAATCATCAGAATAAATGGTGATAAAAGTGTTAGATTAATTTATGATGGCAGTAAACAAGCTTATGCAAATGGAGTAAGCAATGCTGATAGAAGACTTTCTACAACAAGTAAATATAATGTTGCCTCAAACTATACAACATACGTAGGTTATATGTATGGAACTACAACTTCTAAAACTTATGATGAAGCTCATGCAAATACAAATAATAGTACAATAAAAAATGCGCTTGACACATGGTTTGAAAGTGTATTTAGTGATAGCGATAAAAAGTATTTAAGCGATGAGATATTTTGTAACGATAGAACAATTTCTTCCTTTGCAACAGCTTCTAACAATTATGGCTACTCTAATAAAGCAACATATTATAACTGGGCCACTGGCCCATGGGATACATCAAAAAAATATCCTAATTTAAAATGTGGTGGTCGTGAAGCAGATAAGTTTACAAGTACTGATGCCGTAGTTGGTAACAAACAACTTGCACATCCAGTAGGACTTCCGACTGCTGATGAATTAGTAGCAGCAGGAGGATACAATGCAAATAACACAAAATTTTATATGTATATGGGAGCAACTTTTTGGACAATGACCCCATACCGTACAGTTGTAAGTAATGGCAGTAATTCCTATATAAAAGTATTAAACTCAAATGGTAACGTTACACACGGAGTAACAGGTACTGCCTATGCCATACGTCCTGTTATTAATTTAAAATCATCGGTATTAACTTCTGGGAATGGCACAATGAGCGACCCATATAGAATATCTGGAATAGAATTATAAAGGTGATGAAAAATGAAAAAGAAAAGTATAACAATAAATATTATCACTTTTAGTATAATAACTATAATTGCTGTTTTATTTGTAATTAAAACTAATGATAAAGAAAAACTAAGTATTAACGAGAATATTGTAGATGACGCCTTTTTTGCTATATACTTAGATGATAATAAATCAACGTCAATGCCAAAACACAGTGATAATTATTCATTCGATGAAACAAAGTCAAGTTGTAATAATGGCGTTACAATAACATGGGATGAGGATAATTGGACGTCGATATTAGATTTTATGAATTATAAAAAGGAAACAGATACATCAAGAGTTAGTTGCAATTTATACTTCAAAAGCACAACGTATTCTCAAAAAGTAATTAATTGTGGAGGTACAGCTGCGTGTGCACAAAAATATGCTGACACATTACCAGAACAGCTAGCATTTGATGCAACAGCAGATAATAACCTAAGATATTTTGGCGCGAACCCAGACAATTATGCACTAGTTGATGGACAGCTTTGGCGGATCATAGGCTCCTTTAATAATATTAAAACGGCTGCGGCTGATAAAGTGGGACAAGTTAGATTTAAACTAATTAAGTCAGAAAGTATTGGAGCTTGGTCCTGGGATAGTAGTGCTTCAAGTGTAAACTCTGGTTGGGGAGTTAATGAGTGGAGTCAAGCAGATATAATGAAAGTACTAAATTCAGGAACAACATCCACAAGTGTAGCTGTTTATTATAATGCTGCATCTAGTAAATGCTATGTCGAAGCTGCTAATACAGCAGCCACTTGTGATTTTAGAACTATTGGACTTAAATCAACAATGAAGACTCTAATAAGCAATGCCGTATGGAATACTGGTGGCACAGGAGAAAGTTCAAGGGGTGCTTGGCTTGCAAGTACACTTTATGAGTATGAAAGAAGCAAGAATACCGGCAAAAATTGCTCTACAGGGGTTCATTGTAATGACAAAGTAGCGCGAAAAACTACCTGGGTAAACAAAATAGCACTACCATATCCAAGTGATTATGCATTTGCTACTGGTGGTAGTTCTACTACTAGGGAAAATTGCCTCCAATCATCTACCTATCTTTATGGTGAGACAGGCTATACAGATTGTAGTGAAAATAATTGGCTTTTTAATAGAACAAACGTCACATGGACACTAACTAATTATGGTAAAAATGCTGGAAACGCAGCCAATATTTTAACGATAGAAGCATCAGGTAAAATAAACTATAATCATGCTAGTAATGTTGGCCTTATATATCCAACAACTTATTTGACTTCAACTGTTAAAATTACTTCTGGATCGGGAACAAAAGATGACCCATATATTTTTGCGGCAAAATAATTGTAATATATGGCTGCAAACAAAAACGTCATAACCAAAAAAACATTAAAATATTTTATTGAAGGTAAATCTTTATTCTTGTTAACATGTAAGAAAAGTAAAGAATAGAAGAGTTTTATAATAGCAATTCATCAGTAAAGATAGATAAAATTATTATTTGCTATTGATTATAGTTATATAAAAGTTGACAATTAAATTATTCATATAGAGTATATAATTTAACCAATTTAATTGAAAACACATAATAACGACACATTTATATGTGCATTTAGATAATGGGTGATAAGATGAAAAAAGAAAGTAAATATAGTTTTCAAAATATATTTCAACGTGAAACAAAATTAGCAATTTATATTATATCGTGTATGGTTATAGTAGTATTAGGTGCATCTTATGCTCTATATTTAAAAGTCGATACCAATTCTAATAATCAAGTAGTTAGTGCTGGAGATTTATCCTTTACTTTTAAAGAGGGGAGTACTATATCATCAGTTAAAAATTCAAGTTGCTTTGAGCCAATCAGCGATGAAGAAGCAAATGTGTATTTTAATGCTTGTTCTTATCAGTTTAGTGTTACAAACACAGGAACGCTAAATGCAAGTTATGCTATTAAATTAATTGATAATAATTCCAATATTGCGCCTTCTAAGTTAAAATTTATTTTAAAAAAGCAGAATAATCAAGGCGTATTAGAAACGATAAAATCGGGTTTTGTCAGTGAACTTAGTAATAGCATAATAGTTTCTGATAGTCTAAAACGTTTGAAAATTGAGGTTTATAGTATCCAAGTATATGTTTATGATAAGACTTATACAGATAGTGATTCGTCTTTATCAATAAATTATACTATAGATGGAACTGGCTTTGTTAACGAAAATACTTATAGCGGTAATGCCAAACAAAGTATTAGTGAAGAAATAACAGAATTAGCATCTAAAGACACAACCAATCTAGCAACGGATGAGGCAGGTAATACAAGATATATTGGTAAAAATCCCAATAATTACGTTAGTGTTGATGGTGAACTATGGCGAATAGTTGGTGTTTTTAAAAATGTTAAAAATAATACTTATAATACCAAGGCTGAAACGAGAGTTAAATTAGTTCGATCAGAATCAATAGGTAGTTATTCATGGGATACCAGCGAATCAAGTATTAATAGTGGCACAGGAGTAAACAACTGGTCAGATTCCGATTTAATGAAGTTATTAAATGATGGTTATGGAGCAGACTGTGCCATGGGGCAATGTTATGATGCTTTAAATTTTTACTGGGCAAGCAGCTCAGGAAAATGTTATATTAATGCTAATAATATAACAAAAAGTTGTGATTTTTCTAGTAATGGTATGAAAGAGTCAATGAAAAAACTTATTGGGTCAGTTTCATGGAATATAGGAGCTATAGATAATTTAGAACAAACGCCTAATAGCCTTTATAATAATGAAAGAGGAACTAAAACATATAAAATGTGTACTAGTGGCGATTACTGTAACGACGGTAATGAACCTGATGAATCTTCTCTTTCATGGACTGCAAAAGTGGGATTATTATATCCAAGTGACTATGGTTATGCCACAAGTGGTGGCAGTGGGGTAGACCGAGCAACATGTTTAAATACAGCTTTGTCAAAGTGGAATGATAATAGTGTAAGTGATTGCAAAAACAATAACTGGTTACTTTATAGTAGCAACTATAGCTGGTCTATAACACCTTTTGCAAGTACAACTAACTCCAATAAAGCTGTCGCATTTAGTGGCAAGCAAAAATGCGTAGTAGAGTCGTTTAATTATGAAACAGGACAAGAATTAAGCAAATGTAATATTAGTGATCAATCTATGCCAGGAAAAAGCGACGAAGGAACTATTAAAGAAACAAATGTTTCTGACAGTATTGACGTTAGACCAGTAGTTTATCTATCATCAGATATTGTAATAGTTTCAGGTGATGGCTCTGAAAATAATCCTTATCAAATATCTAAAAAAGAAGAAAATATTGCTAATGAAATAACAACTATTGCTAGTCATGATAGTACAAATTTAGCAACCGATGATTATGGAAATATAAGATATATTGGCAAAGACCCAAACAATTATGTTAGCTTTGATGGTGAGTTGTGGCGAATAGTTGGCCTTATGCAAAATGTAATGAATTACGATAAAAAAGCTGGTACACATGTAAAACTCATCAGAAATGAGTCGATAGGTAGTTATTCGTGGGATACGAGTGCAAGTTCCATAAATGGCGGTTATGGTGTAAATGAATGGAGCCAATCAAAATTAATGAAACTATTAAATACTGGTTATAGTGGAATAGGCGGTTCATTGTATTATGAAAGTGGCAAAGGAAATTGCTATACCAAAAATAATAATGGTTATTCAGCTTGTGATTTTACCAGTAGTGGGATGAAAGATAGTTTAATAGATGTTAGCGATAATGTTTACTGGAATACAGGAAGCAATAATGGCAAAGACTATTCTAATGATACGTTGACATATAAATTTTTTGATTATGAGCGCAAAGGTGAAAGTGGTAAAATATGTACAAGTGGCGGATATTGTAATGATAAAGTTGCAAGAACTACTAGTTGGTATGGAAAAGTAGGACTTCTTTCACCATCTGACTTAGGTTACGCCGCTGGCGGTGATGAACTTATTAGTAGAACATCATGTTTAGAGACTCCGTTAGATGCTTGGGTTACTGAAGCTGATTCATGTTATCAAAATAATAATTGGTTATATAAAGATAACTATTGGATGCTTAATCCTAGTAGAAATGAAACTAATGCAACATATGTTTATAACTGTGGCACACTTGAAGAAAGACAATACGCAATTAATAGCTATGAAGCCTATAAGTCTTTAAATGTCTACCCAGTAGTATATTTAGTAGAAAACGTAAAAATATCAAAGGGCGAAGGCACAAAGGATAATCCGTATGAAATATCATTAATTTTTAATGATTATACATAATTAATTGTGTATGATTAAATAAAAAAAGTCCATTATATAAATGGTGATAATTATGCAAGAAAAAGAAGTTGTTTTAAAACTATATCATAATGTTTATATGGGTATAATTGGTATAGAATGTATTACAGATAAGATTAAAGAAAGACCATTACTAAAAATAATTCTAGCCCAAAAAAGTGAATACGAAAACTTAAAAAATGAATTATTAAACCTTTGTGAAGAGTATCATGTTCTTAATAAAGATATTAGTCCACTAGCCAAAGTATCTAGTGAAATGATGAGCAAAATGAAACTTATGGGTGATAATACCAGTAGTCATATTGCCAAAATGATGATGGAAGGCACCAATAAAGGCCTAATTGAACTTGAAAAGATAAATAATAACTATACAGGGACTGATGAAAAACTAAAGAAACTAATTAGTGAAATAATTAAAGTTGAACAACAAAATAACGAGGATTTAAAAGGATTTTTATAAACCCTTGTTTTTTTATTTTTTATTGTGTAAAATTAATATGTGATGTTTATGAAAAAATATATTCCTAATTTATTAACAATATCTAGAATAATAGCCATTCCTATAATAATATTCTTAGGGGTAAATAACTATTATAAAGCCTTAATTGTCGTTGCGGCCTTAATTGCTTTTACTGATTTCTTAGATGGTTTTCTAGCCCGTAAATGGCAAGTAACTAGTTTATTAGGTGCTAATTTAGATGCTATTGCTGATAAACTTTTAGCTATTGGTTTACTAATAATATTAATCATTAAAAATCATGGCTTTTTCTACGTATTAATTCTTGAATGTCTAATTGGTATATTAAATCTATATTTTTATTTAATAAAAGGTGTAGGATCATCATTGTTAGTAGGTAAGTTTAAAACTTGGATTATTTTCATTACAATCTTACTAGGTTTCGCCGGCCTTGTGATTCCAATTAGTAATTACGTTACTATTGCTATTTATTTAACTGTAATCCTACAAGTTATAACTTTAATATGTTATATTTTATTCTGGTTTAATATAAGTAAAAAAAAAAGCCTCTTCGATGACTATGTCGAATATTATCAAATAATTGAACCTATAATTAATCATCCTGAGGTTCAAAGAAGAAAAAAATATCCCCATCATATTGATGAATCAGTATATGAACATGTTATAAGAGTTTCTTATGATTGCTATAAAATAGGTAAACGCCTTAATATGGATTATAAATCTTTAGCTATCGCCGGATTATTACATGACTTTTATGAACACCCTTGGCAATATAGTAATGAAAAAAAACCTTTTTTCCAAAATCATGCCTTTACCCATGCTAAAAATGCCGTTTTAAATAGCAAAAAATTTTTTGGCGAAAATATTATAACTCCTAAAATAGAAAATATTATGATTACACATATGTTTCCTCTAAATAAAAAAATACCAAATAGTAAAGAAGCCTGGCTCCTTACTTTAATAGATAAAGCAGATTCAATTGATTTTATTTTACATCCAATCGCCTTATTCAAAATATTCTGTCATAAAGAGTATAAAAAAAGACAAAGAATAACCCTAAGAAAAATAAAATCTTTTATGAAAAAGAAACTGTCAAAAAAAGACAATCACACCATCCAAAATGCCAAAGAGTAGTTTTAAACTCATCTGTGTTTCAATATTTTTAACAAAACCCACGCTAGGGATTACCTTAACGTGGGTTTATAAATAGTTAACAAATATCATCTTTTAATAAATTACGACAAGTAATTAAACTAGTTTCCATTTTTTTAAATCCCGTTTCTACAATTTTCTCATTAGCCAAATCAATATGTAAAACTTCTAAAAGTTTATCAAGTGCAACTGAACTACCTAAAGATAAAAATTTACAATAATCACCTTCAGTTAAAGTTTTATTATTTAGAAAATCAACCACAATATTAGCCATAATAAGTCCTGTTGCATATTTAAAAGGATAATAAGCCCATCTATAAATATGTCCAAGTCTTGTCCAATCTGTAAATGCCTCTTCCTTCATATCAAATTCATTACCATAATATTTTTCTATTAGTTGTTTATATTCTAAATTTAATTTTTCAGTCGTAAAATCGTTCTCACTATTATACAAAAAATTTTCAAATTCCGTATACATAACTTGTTTAAATACTGTTGTAAAATAACTTTCAATATTCTTACTTAAATAGAATATTTTTTCTTCTTTTGTTTTTGAGTGTTCATACAGATATTTATTTAAAAGAATTTCATTCGTTAAAGAAGCAATCTCACCAGTAAAAACAGGGCTATTATAATACATAAATGGTTCATTTAGGATGGCCATGTAATCGTTTACAATATGACCTAGTTCATGAATTAAATTTTTTAAAGAATTGTATGATCCATTAAATTGCAAAAAAGAGTAGGTGTACCATGAAAAAGTAATAGATTGATGTTTCTTTTCATTAACTTCACCATTAATGTGATTAGTAAGAAGAATATCTACCACACCTAAGTATTTAGGACCCAGTGGTTTTAAGGCCTCTTTAATAATTGTGATTGCTTCTTCTATACTATAAGTTGGTGGAGTAATAGTGCACATTGGAACACCTAAATCATAAAGATGAGGATTTTTAATACCCATAAATTCTGTTTTGATTTTTAAGTATTCTCTTATTAAATAGATATTTTTATTTGTCACTGTAATAAGAGTATCAATAATACTTTTAGGAATATTTTCTGTAAATAAAGCCTCTTCCAATACATTTTGATAACTTTTCTTATCGGCATTAATTTTTCTTGTTTTGATAATATTATTAAGTATATCTTTAAAAATATCAGCCTTTTCACTGTATTTTTCAGCAACTAACTTATATACTTTTTGCCTTATTATTTCATCTTTAGAACTCAAATACTTTCCTAGATTAGTTGGAGTAATAGTAAGTTCTTCATCATTTACTCTAATAGAACCATAAGAAATACTTTTTATAGTTTCGTTATATCTTTTAATTTCCGAGTTAATAAAATCATTACTTTTAGTAATTTCTTTATTAGTCGTCTTATCTTTAACATGTTCTTGCCTTCTAAATAATTCGGCTATGTAAAATCTATATATACTAATATCTTTAATTTGATAGATCCTTTCTTTTGTAAATGATAATATAAATTTATCTACAAAAGCACATTCATCTTTAACATAATTATCTAATTGCTGTGCCTCAGTCATAAATTTAAGACAAGTCTTATTATTCACATCTTCATAATATCTAAGATACCCATATATAAGGACTATGTTAGCCCTTTTTAAAATTAACCATTCTTTATCAAGAAACTCTTTTAAATTAGTTATTGTTAAATCTTTACTACTTAAAACAAAATCATTAGTTAGATTATATATAGTTTTAACTTCTTTATTAAATTCTTCATCACTAGAAAATAACTCTTTCAAATCCCATTTTAACTCCATAATCATTAACTCCGTTGCTTTAATTTTAATGCATAACTTTTCTCATGTAAATACATATCATATAACTTTTTTACAATCATAAAGTTTATGTCCTTATCACTATTTAGTTTTTGGGTCATCAAAAATAACCAATCTGAAAAATAAGCGTTTTCACGCGGCATTGCAAAATCATCTTTTAAACATTCATAAATAAGATTGTTATATTTAGCATTTACATTTATTTCATCTAAGTAAGCATTATGCAAAAATCTAAAGTAGGGTGTAGTTAATGTTTCGTAAGCCTTAATACAAATAATTAAATCCTTTATAGAGTAAATATTTTGAACTTTTAAGGCGTTATATATTTCTTTAAATTTAATAACAAAAGCCGTTTTAATAGCGATATCACAAGCATTATAATCAATATTAAAATATTGCCAATAATTAATATAATCCATGTTTAAAGTCCTTTCTATGGGGTTTATTATAACATATTAATTTTTGTTTCTAAGAAAAAACTTTAATAGTCAAAGGCAAGTGTTTAACTACATAAATATTATAGATTCTAAAAATAAGTTCAGCATTCTATGCCTACAAAAAAATGGTCAGTAATTAACTAACCACGTATTTTATTAATCATCATTATTTCTTATTAAATAAAACTATAATTTTCTTTGCATTGGTTCCTTTGGTTTTCCTAAACTCATTATAAAGTCATAACTAATACTAATGTTACCATTTTTAATTGCGTTTTCATATCCTGGCTCATATTCACTATTATTCCAAGAAAATATTACATCATCAGTAAAACCGTATTCTTTAAGCATCTCAATTAGATCGCCAATTCTAATAAACACATAATCATTATTAAAGTAGTCTTTAAAATGACCAAGATAAGGATTTACGCCACATAAATCGGCATACGAAGATATATCGCCAATTATTGGTTTAAAATAATTCATACGATCTTCTTCATCTAACCAGTAAGCACCACCATCTTTTAATACAGATTTTAAAGGTAATTGCCTAATTCTATCAAAAAAATTTTCAGTTAAAAAGTATTTAAAATTATAAAAGAAACCACTATATACCGATTCATCGTAATCGTGTTCGGTCAATGTGTTAATTTTAGCAAAAAATGACAATCCATATTCTTCCTTTGGTTTTATATAACCTAATTGAACACGATGAACAAAAGAAATTATTGCTTCACTCAAACACTCTTGTTCTTTTTCAAAAAAGTCTTTAATAAACAATTCAGGCAATTGAGCAGCCAATTCCGCGTTATAGCCATCTCGAATTAAACGACGACTAACTTCATCTGATCTTTTCATAAAACTTATCATTATAAAAATTCCCCCTTAACACTTTGAAAAGTAATACTTATTATAAACATTTTTGTATTTTTGTCAAACTAATTTCATCATTCAGTGTTTGTTTTCTATTTTTTCTTTCTTTAATATTGAACCTTGTTCATAAGTTTTTGAATTTACTGTTTCAAAATCGATATTATCATATTCTAATTTATGAGATGCAGATTCCAATAAACATTCATGGCAATTATGATTGAAAAATTCACATCTGTTTTTTGGGAAAATCGCTTTACTGCCTTCAATACATAAATTATGAGATTCCCATAATTGTACGACTTCTAATGGCGTCAACTTCCCTTTAGAATGAATTTCATCAATTTGTTCCTGGGTAATTGAATTATAAAAGTCATTAACTTTCTTTTTAACAATAATGAACTTACATAATGCCTTTAAAGCAACAATTTGTCCTTTTGAGTCTTTTGCATATATTGCTAAATCTATCACGTCATCCAAAACGTCATCTAAATACATTAAAAAGAATCTTTTGTATTCATCATGGTCTTTAAAAATATATACTTCATTTTTTGGACTATAACTAACGTACATTCTTCTTTTTTGTGGGACATCTACTACTGGTGTGTGTTTTACCATTATGGCATTTGTAATATATAAATAAAGCCTTGTCTTAAAATCTAATTGTGGTATCTTGTTAACTTTTTCTAAATTGCCACAATCACTTACTTTAATTTCTGACGTATTAGAAGAACGAACTTCATTTTTAGACTCAGATATTTGTATCATTCTTTTTTCATGTTCTACTTCTAACCATTTTTTTAATTCATTGACTTCTAATTCAGTCATTTTCATTTCTGGTAATACTTCACCATATTTATCTATCTCATCCTTATGCTCAATATAATATTCATATAATCTTAATTTCAACCATTTTTCATAATGTTCTTTATCTGATAAATTATTGCCATGAAAAGTAAATGGTGATACAGAGTATAAATTACGATAAGCAATCCTCATACATTTTTCTCGCCATTTATTTGCGTTTTTTTCAATTCCTTCTTCAACTGCTTCTTTATTCATTCCAATTGCTAATAAAGTATCTACAATACCTTTTCTAAATCCTTTATCATAATCTGGAGAAAAAGTAATAAATTCACCATACTTATTATCGACAATCCATCCAGAGCCGTCATTTTTCATCCAATCAATTTGCCAACTAACAATTCTTTGCTCATATTCGTATCTAGCCTTATTAAAGCGTTCAGATGTAACTATATAGTTTAAAACTGTTTCTTTAATAGATAAATCTAAATTATATTTCTTGATTATTAGATCTGCCAACCAATCATTATCTCTTATGTGACAAGGTAAGTATAATTCTTCTAATGCTTTTGATTTAGAGAAACAGTAACTATACCAAACTCCTTCTTGTGGAAAAAAATCTTCTAATGTTTTGTCTAACATTTCTTTTGCTTTCATATTACAGTAAACCTCCTAAATTTCTTATAACATATTATAACACTTAATAATATTCATTTGATAGTAAATATCATTTGTTTAGTATCGTGCTCTAACTTTTAGATAGGGCAGGGGACAATGATGAAAAAAGGCGCTTAATCCATAAGTGATGAATTAAATGTCTAATTTGATAAAAATTTTCTTTGTTCTATACATAGTATCAAAAAGAATTTTTTACGCATTCTGCAATCTGTAATCTGTAATCTTTAATATACACATCTTTTATCTTTGCCATTATTATACTTAATATCTGTTAGTAATTTATTACTATCGATTCTCCATAATTAGAGTATCAATCTTTAAATCAATTATAACATTTTTGGAATTACAAAAGACTTTTGGCATAAAAGTTCTAAAACTTATTGCTATCATTTTGTTACTTTCTACCTTATTGGTGCTAGCAATAAAAAAAGACACTCTTTCATCTCTGATAGAGTATCAATACTAAGTTTTTTAGAGGCGACATTCACTTGCAGAATCGAATGTTCTTCTTTTTTATTTTATGCAAGTTTTCTTGCTCACATAATAATATAATTCATTGATACTAAGAACTATATTTAATAGTTCAAATAAACTTTAAAATGATGCCAATACCGTGGATATATCCAACTCTTCACAAAGGCGATTGCTATTTGAGTCAATCACTAAATAATTTTAAATTTAGTATCTAAATAACAAAAAAGAAACCGATTAAGGCTTCAAAGTGTCGTGGTTAGATTCCATTTACACAGAATTTCTTCCACACTCGCATACTCAATTAATTAAACTTTCTTTTAGTAGTATAGGTATTAATTTCTTTTACTACTTCATTAAATGGTTTATTTGTATCACGAGCAAATATTTTTTCAACATCTAGTTGCTGGCGATTTTTTTCTTTGCTTTTAATTGTTAAACATATTTGCTCATTTAAGGCATTAAAAATTTGTTCACATTCTTTAATTATTCTTTGTTCTATGCTTTCTATTAATGATGAATTTTCACCAACTATTTTTTTGAAACCATTGTATATTTCTTTTTTAGGTTTTGTACTATCAATATACGCTGGAAGATAATATTGCATTATATTAACAGTTAAATCTCTAATTTGAGCGCTTGTAACGCCAGAAAAACTTTTAGAAATCACTTTAATTGCATTCGATGCTTCTAGTGGTATCGAACATTCTAATTTATATTTCTTTTTTAATATATCATCGCATAAAATAGCGATTACATAATCAGTAAAATATCTAATTGATTTAGGATCTTTTATATTTGTTTTTCGCATTTTTTTGTATGATAGAAATTCCTTTTCGCTAATTTTAGTGACAATACCATTTTCTATTTTAAAACATGCATTATCGGTATTCCTTTGAAAGTATATAATATTTCCATAAATTCCATAAGGATAATTACCAACAGTAATTTTAATTGTAAGTAATTCTGAATTATTTTTATGTAAATCTCCTTTTTTATAAATAGTTTTTGTTGCTGGATCAATTGTCCATAACTCACCATTCCAATTAACTACCTTTATCATTCTTCACATCTCCTTTTCACCAATTGCCATTATTATAAAAATTCCCTCTTAACACTTTGAAAAGTAATACTTATTATAAACATTTTTGCGCTTTTGTCAAACTAATTTCATCAATTGTCCCTTTGAGCCTTTTTTATACACTGCTAAATCTATCACATCATTTCTGACTCTAAAACAAAAAAAGAACATTATAAATATATTCAGGCTAAAAATCACCTTTGATGAAAAATATGATGCCCAAACTCCAAAGTTTTAGCACTTCATGCTTTCAAAAGAATAATATAATCTTTTTTGACTAGCATTACTTAAGTGCTCAGGTTACTCATAATCATTTCCTTATCTCTTCAAGTAACAATCATTATTATATATACTTAGAATAATTAATAAACTATCATTTTTACTATTTATTTGTTTATAAAAACATGACATCATTACAAATTATTTATAAAATACACAATTTTTTAAAATTATTGTGCATTTATTATTTTTTTGGCATTTTTTGCACAATCTAAGTGCATTTATATAAAGTTCGAATAGTTCGAATAAATTTTAAATGGTGCCTATTAACAGAATTGAACTGTTCTTTCATGCTTACCATGCATGTGTACTACCACTGTACTAAATAGGCCTGAAAACATATTAACATATTTTTAACATAATTAATATATTTTTGTTGTTATTTCTAATAAAAAAAATTATAATTAATTTATAGAAAAGGAGTGAAGAAATGTATTGCGGTGAATGTGGTGCCAAGTTAAAAAATAATGCTAACTTTTGTGGTGAATGTGGTAGTAAAGTGCCTAAAGAAAAAAAGCAAGTTACTAAAAAAACAAAAAAGCAACCCAAACCACTTACTAAGCAAACAAAAATAATTTTAGGTGTCGCTTTAGTTATTGTTATATCTTTTATTATCGGTTTTAATATTTTAGGCCATTCCTTAAGTGCTAGTGCTGTATCTAAAAAGTATATGGAAGCCCTAAAAACAAGCAATAGTGACGAATTATATGAAACTCTTAATATAGAGGGTGACAAAAGATTTGCTAGCAAAGAAGCATTTAGTAAGATCTACAATAATGATAATAATGATTTAAAAGGTATTAGTTCAATAACTTTACAAAATATTTCTTATACTGGCGATAAAAAAAGTGCGGTAGCAAGTTATAAAGTAGTTAAAAATGATAAAGAAATGAATATTATAGTTAATCTAACTAAAAATGACAAAAAGAAATATTTATTCTTTGATACTTGGACTGTTAGAGATGATGTACTTGATATGCTAGATATTACTATTGTTAAAGATTATACCATTACTGTTCCATCTAATAGTGTCGTTAAAATAGATGATGAAGATGTCACAAGAAACTACATTAATAGCGAAGAAAGTAAAGATGGATTAGACGTTTATGTGATACCTAATATTTTTGAGGGTTCTTATAATATAAGTGTTGTATTACCTAATAAAATATCTGTAACAGAAGAAAAAAGAATATCTTATTATTATGATAGTTACACATTTGATTTAGACTTAAATGATTTAAGTGATGAACAAAAAGATAATATTGGTAAATATTCTGCTGATTTTATAAAAAGTATTTATAGTAACTTGATTAGCAAAAAAACATTTGCAGAATTGCAAAAAAGTAATACAGCTATTACTGACAACTTAAAAGATACATATGATGATTTATATAGTAAAATTGTTAAAAGTGATAGTTTATCATTACTAAAATTTGATGTAAGTGATTATAGTATTACTGGTATAAGAGTACAAAGAGATGGACAACTTTCTGTAACGATTAAGTATAATTATAGCTATACTACAATTGTTAAGCATGGTGACAAAACTGAAGAAAAAAATAGTAAATCAAATCAAAATAGTACCCTTATATATGATATAAGTGATGGAAGCTATAAACTAACAGATTTAAATAGTCCAGTAAAATATTTTAATGTTTGGTAAATAGAAAAGGAGAATGATTATGGCAAAATTTTGTACAAACTGTGGTAAAAAATTAGATAAAGATGGTAAATGTAATTGCAAAGTAGAAGAAAAAAAAATAGTAACTGAAGAGGTTACAGAATCAAAATTTAGTAAAATCTTAAATGATTGTATTTTAATTATTAAAGGTATGTTTATAAGACCAGTTGATACAATGACATATTATGCTAAAAGAAGCAAATTTGATTTAGGTATGCTCCTAATAGTTATTAATTGTTTGTTATTTGGCTTATTTATTTATGTTTTAATGAAGAGAGGAGCAGTGGCTTTATATGACTTATTTTAATATTCCAAGTTCTAGTGGTAGTAGTTTAAATCTAGCAAATGGCTCTGTACCATTTAAAGTTTTTGTAGTCGCAGCTTTAATGATGTTATGTTATCATTTAATATTAGGTGGACTATTATATTTAGTAAGTAAGAAAATACTTAAAAAAGAAAGTGATATTAAAAGAATTTATGCTTTAATAGGTGTTAATACAACAGTTAGTAGTATTATGCTAATTATTGCAACTCTTGGTTTATTCTTAAATCTATGGATTACAGTTATTGCAGTTGTAGTATCTGGTATTTTATGTTTTCTTAACCTATATCAAGGTTTTAATGAATTAAGTAAAGTTGATAAAAATCATATGGTTTATGCTTTTGCTTCATGTTATTTCATTACATTATTTATTGTATGCTACATAATTCCAAAAATATTTGCATAAATTTTAAACGGGTAAAATTAATACTCGTTTTTTTATTTCGACAAAAAATCCATTTTTTCTTCAAAAATAATAAATATGTGATAAAATAGATTATATAAGTAAGAGTAGGAGGTTCTTATGAGCAAGGAACTTATTATAATCATCGGTATTGCCTTATATTTTTTTACTGTTAGCCTAATTGTAACAGTTTTAAATTGGCTAAATAATAAAGAAAGAAAAGAATATCGTAAAAAATTAGATGAATTACAACGAAATAAAAACCTAATTATAAGTGCTAACTTAATAGCCGAGTTAAAAAAAGTTGAACCACTGGCCATGAATGCCAATATGAAATCTACTTATGAAGAGTGGGGGCAAAAGTACAATACTTTAAAAAGTGAAGATGTTCCAAGTATTACCGACAAACTTATTAAAGCCGAAGAGTACTATGATATTAAAGATTATAAAGCCTTAAACAACTTATTAAGTGAAATAGAACTAGATATTTACTTTGTTAATACTAAGGCAAACTTTCTATTAGAAGAAATAAAAGGTATTACCTTAAGTGAAGAAAAAAACAGAGATACTATTACAAAACTTAAAACTCATTACCGAGAAATACTTAGTAAATACCAAAATAATGAAAGAGCTTATACTGTTGTAACAAAGCCTTTAGAATTACAATTTGAGCGTGTTGATAAACTTTTTAGTGCTTTTGAAGTAGCGATGGAGCAAAAATCATATCAAGAAGTAAGCAAAATAGTAAAAGCCATAGATGATTTAATTGGTAACTTAAAATTAGTTGTTGAGGAAGCTCCTAGTATTATCTTAATGGGTAAAAGTATTATTCCTAAAAAGATGGCTGATATCACTAATATTTATAAAAAAATGAAAGAAGATGGCTACAACCTAGAATATCTAAATATTCCTTATAATATTGATGAATCTAGTAAAAAAATAACTGACATTTTCCAAAGACTAAATGTTTTAAATATTGAAGACTCTATCTTTGAACTAAAAACTATGCAAGATTACTTTGAATCTATATATAATGAATTTGATAAAGAAAGAATAGCAAGAAAATCATATAATGAACTTCTAAGAAGTGTACTAATCAAAATAACTAAATTAACTAAAATTAATGATACATTATTAAAAAAATTAAAAGATATTAAATACAGTTATGATTTAAAAGATGAAGATGTAGAAATTGTTTTTAAAATTAAAGAAGAATTAGCAAGTGAAAGAGGAGAATATGATGACTTAATAGAAGATGGTAGAAGTAAAAACTTTTCATATTCCCATTTAAATAAACATATGGATGCCCTAAATATTAAAGTTTTAAAAACAGAAGAAAAATTAGATATTGCCCTAAGAACTCTTGGTAGTTTAAAAGAAGATGAACTAAGAGCACGTGAACAACTAGATGAAATGAAGGGTATTTTAAATGATGCCAAAATGCTTATGAAAAGCTTTAAACTACCTTTTATACCAGAAGTTTATTTTATTGAACTATCTGAGGCTACAGAGGCTATTAGCAATATGATTCATGAACTAGAAAAAACACCAATCTCTATCAAAGTATTAAATACTAGAGTAGATACAGCAAGAGATCTTGTTTTAAAATTTTATAATACAACTAAAGAAATGATTAAAACAGCTAAAATGGCTGAAACAGCAATTGTTTATGGTAATCGTTATAGAGCAGTAGAAGAAAGTGTAGCTCTAGGTCTTGCTAAAGCTGAGAATGCTTTTATAAAAGGTAATTACAAATTATCTCTTGAAAGCTCTATTCATGCGATTAATATAATTGAGCCAGGAATATATAAGAAACTAATGGATGAATACCAAAGTTAGGAGAATAACATGCAAAAGATAATGATAGATTTAGATGAAACTATATGTACAGGTGGTTATTTAGAAGCTGTAAATGCCTATTTACATACTAACTACAAAGATGAAGAGATAGACTCATATTATGTTGAGGATGTAATGAATGATGAACAAAAAGAACAGTTCCTTGATTACTTTTATCAAAACGTTAATATTTATAAAGAAGCTAAAATAATACCAGATTCCCTAAAAGTGATTGAAAAATTAGCCAAAAAATATGATATTTACATAACAACAGCTTTTGTTGATAAAAGAAGAGTTTATGAATCAGGTATTATGGCTCGTTATAAGTACCAGTGGATTATTGAAAATATGCCATATATAGATCCTAGAAAGATAATATTAACTGCCGCTAAAGATTTAGTAATGTGTGAGATTAAAATAGATGATAAAGTTAGTAATTTAAAAGGATACGGGCAAATAAAACTTTTACTAGACCAACCACATAATCAAAAATATGGTTATGAAGAACTAGAAAGCCTAGGTATCAGAAGAGTTCATGATTGGTTACAAATTGAAAGTATTTTATTAGGGAGTGAAGTAGAGTGATATATTTAGATTATAGTGCAACTACACCAGTAAACTATGATGTGTTAGATTCCTATTTAAGAGCAACAAAAGATTTTCCAGGTAATCCTAATTCCCTACATAGTTTAGGTGTTAAATCAAAAGCTCTTTTAAATAGTGCTTTAAAACAAGTAAGTGAAATATTTAATGTCTTAGAAAGTGAATTAACATTTACAAGTGGCGCTACTGAGAGCAATAATTTTGCTTTAATTGGCACAGCCCTTGCTAATATGAAATATGGTAATCACATCATTGTTTCTAAGTTAGAACACCCAAGTATCTATGCTATATGTGAATATCTAACAACCCTTGGATTTAGCATAAGTTATGTTGATAATGATGAAAGTGGGTTAGTAGACTTTGAAGATTTAAAAAAGAAAATGCGTAGTGATACTATTTTAGTAAGTATCTGTGCTGTCAATAGTGAAACTGGCGTAAGGCAACCACTTAAAATGATTCGTCAAGTTATTAAAAAAGAAAATGCTTATACTTATTTGCATAGTGATATGACACAAGCCTTAGGTAAAATCTCTGTTAATTTTCACGATGTTGACCTAGCTAGTTGTTCTGCTCATAAAATCTATGGCCCTAAAGGTATTGGTTTGTTTTATAAAAATAGTCGTGTGAAATTTAGTCCTGTTTTATATGGCAGTGGTCAAATAAACAAATTAAATCCAGGTACGCCAGCAGTGCCTCTTATTGTTGCTTTTGCTAAAGCAATAAGACTAGCTACCAGTGACTTAGATAAAAGAGAAAACTTTATTAAAAGACTAAATGATAAAATAGTAAACGAACTAGAAAAATATGATGGCGTAATCATTAATCATTCAAAAATATGTATTCCCCATATACTAAATATTTCTCTAAAAGATATAAAAGCTGAAACATTCTTACATGCCTTAGAAGAATATGAAATTTATTTAAGTACCAATACCGCTTGTTCAAGTGGAGAATTATCTACTTCTGTCATGGCTTTATATAATGATCAAAAAAGAGCAAGTAGTACATTAAGAATTAGTTTGTCTCACTTAACTACAACCGATGAAGTAAACAAGTTTTTAGCGTGTTTTAAACTAGTATATCAAAAACTAAGTTTAATAAAAGGAGAGAAAAGAGAAAATGAAATTTAAGAATTTTATGGGGGGGGGTATTTAAAAAATAATAAAAAAATACTCTTCCTATTAATAATAGGTGTTGTGTTAATAATTGGCACAAGTCTTGCATATATACGTTTTGAAAGAATCCAAGAAAATCC
>JABLTO010033973.1_pt1 | contig 33915 bp, 24 predicted proteins | sample 7160091 | NCBI WGS metagenome assembly JABLTO01 (sample SAMN14651225, study PRJNA627086) | human gut metagenome | isolation source: feces | host: Homo sapiens
GTAACGGTTTCTGGAAATACCCCAGTCCTGAACGTTTTCCAGCCAGTCGCCGAAACGTCCTTTACCAATGCTCTCCGGAATCCAGTTGATGGTGTGGTTGTTGCGGATCAGATCGTCTTTTACCGCTGTCATCTTGATGAACCAGGATTCTCTTGCATAGTAGATCAGTGGTGTATCACAACGCCAGCAGTGTGGATATTCATGCTCGAATTTCGGTGCTTCGAAGAGTTTTCCTTCTTTGTCCAGATCTACCAGAACCTTCGGATCCGCATCTTTTACAAAAATATCTGCATACGGTGTTTCTTTGGTCAGATGACCTTTTCCGTCTACAAACTGTACGAACGGCAGGTTGTAATTGCGTCCGATACGGCTGTCGTCTTCACCGAATGCCGGTGCGATATGAACGATACCGGTACCATCGCTCATAGTTACATAAGTATCACAGGTAACAAAATGAGCTTTCTTTTTCTGTTTTTCTGCTGCTTCGCCTGCGCATGCATACAGCGGTTCGTATTCTTTGTATTCCAGATCTTTTCCGGTGTATTTTTCAAGCACTTCGTAAGCCGGTTTTTCTTCGTCTCCCAGTTTACCAAGCACTTTGTCTAACAGAGCTTCTGCCATGTAGTAGGTGTATCCGTCTGCTGCTTTTACTTTGCAGTAAATCTCATCCGGGTTCACACACAGAGCCACGTTGGATGGCAGAGTCCACGGTGTTGTGGTCCATGCCAGGAAATACGCGTCCTCACCGATCACTTTGAAACGAACGATTGCAGAGCGTTCTTTTACGGTTTTATATCCCTGAGATACTTCCTGTGCGGAAAGCGGGGTTCCGCAACGAGGGCAGTAAGGTACGATCTTGAAACCTTTGTATAACAGACCTTTGTCCCAGATCTGTTTCAGTGCCCACCATTCGGACTCGATGAAGTTGTCATCGTATGTTACATATGGATGCTCCATATCTGCCCAGAAACCTACGGTAGAGGAGAAATCTTCCCACATCCCTTTGTATTTCCATACGCTTTCTTTACACTGCTGGATAAATGGCTCCATACCATATTCTTCGATCTGCTCTTTTCCGTCCAGACCCAGTTTCTTTTCTACTTCCAGCTCTACCGGAAGTCCGTGGGTATCCCAGCCGGCTTTTCTCGGTACCATGTAACCTTTCATGGTACGGTAACGCGGGATCATATCCTTGATAACACGGGTCAGCACGTGACCGATATGCGGTTTGCCGTTTGCTGTCGGCGGTCCGTCATAAAATGTGTAGGTTTCTCCCTGTTTTCTCTGTTCCATACTTTTTTCAAAAATATGATTTTCTTTCCAGAACTCTTCTGTCTTTTTCTCTCTGTCCACAAAGTTCAGATTGGTTGACACTTTCTGATACATCTCAGAATCCTCCTTTTATCATTTTCAAAAAGCGGTTTATATATAAAAAAGAATGTGCCTTGGCACATTCTCGCGCCTGCGGTGGTCGCTTGCAACATCTACCTTATACGCCGCAGTGTGCATCCCCGCGGAGCGTTTTTTAATTTACAGGAAAGCAATTTCCTGTAAATCAAAAAAGCCTTCATCCCTGTAACAGGACGAAGGCTACATTACCATCGTTATACCACCTCTTACAATGTACGGGTTCTTCACCGATACACCTTCCCTTTAACGGCGGAACAACCGGCATCTCCTACTGCCCGCGGGTTTCAGAGTGCAACTCAGGAGTGATGTTCATCTGACCGACCGGCACCGGGCTTCCACCTTCCCCGGCTCGCTGAGGCTTTCAGGCACAGACTACTGTCTCCGTCTTCGTTTTTACTAACCTTCATTATATATACCTTACAAAGCGGTTGTCAAGGAATTTTACTGTTTTTCAAGGGTAAATTTCGCTTTGTTTGCTGTCGTACTGTCTGTGCCGATGAAAACTTCAAAGACGCCTGCTTCGCTCTCGAAAATATGATTTTCGCTCAGGAAACGAAGCTGTGGTTCTGTGATCGTAAATTCCACGCTTGTCTCCTCTCCCGGCTGCAGGGTAACTTTCCGGAAATCTTTCAGTTCTTTGACCGGGCGCACCACGCTTGCGGCAACATCGTGAAGATACAGCTGGACGGTTTCGGTTCCGGCACAGGTTCCTGTATTTTTTACGGTTACTGCTGCCTGGATGCTTTCCCCGTCTTTCATGCTGTTTTTATCCAGAGAGACTTCGGAAACAGCAAATGTCGTGTAACTCAGACCGTAGCCGAACGGATACAGCGGTTTGTTCGGGATGTCCAGATATTTGGAACGGAAACGGTCTTTGTCTTTGCCTTCCACATGCGGACGGCCGGTCGCATACTCGTTATAATGTACCGGAACCTGTCCCACACAGTACGGGAAGCTCATCGGCAGTTTTCCGGTCGGGTTGTAAGCGCCGTACAGAACATCTGCGATTGCTCCGGCTCCCTCTGTTCCAGGCATCCACACTTCCAGGATGGCTTTTGCCTTTGCTTTGATGGCACGGATATCTAACGGACGACCGGAGAACAGAACCACGATGATATTCTCATTCACTTCTGCTACCCGATCCAGAAGTTTCTGCTGGATCTCCGGAATCTGGATATTCGCATTGCTTGTCGCCTCACCGGACTGCAGGCGGTCTTCACCGATACAAAGTACTACTTTTTTGGCTCCGGCTGCTGCCTTTACTGCCTCTTCCAGCATCTGTACCTCTTCCTCCGGTGTGCTCGAAGACGTCTGTGTTCCCTCGGTAAATCCTTCCAGAACCACATCTGTGCCAAGCATCGGGGATCCCTGTGCAAAGACTGCATGCTCTGCCAGATCTTCCTGTTTCAGCATTTCCTCGATCGTCTTTACATCTTTTGCTTCTCCGATGATCGACCAGGATCCCATCAGGTTTCTGGAGTTTACATAAGGTCCGATGTATGCGGTTTTTTCGTTTTTGTTCAGTGGCAGGATATTCTCTTCATTTTTCAGTAGAACGAAGGATTTTCTTGCCGCTTCTCTCGCCAGTCTGCGGTGTTCTTCACACAGGATCACCTGTTTTTCTTTCTCCTCATCGGCATCTTTATACGGATGTTCGAACAGTCCCAGCTTGTTTTTCAGCTCCAGGATCCGCATACAGCACTCGTCTACCAGATCCTCGGAAATTTTTCCTTCTTTCACCAGACGGCACAGGTTGTCGCTGTAGATTCCTGTCATCATGTCAATATCTACGCCTGCTTTCGCCGCACGGATCGCTGCTTCTTCCTTGTCGGCACAGTAACCGTGGTAGATCATTTCCTCGATTGCTGCCCAGTCGGAGATCAGCACGCCGTCAAATCCCAGTTCATCACGCAGAATATCGCGCATCAGTTTCTTGCTGCCCGTAGCCGGCACGCCGTTCAGGGTATTGAACGATGTCATCACAAGTGCAGCTTTCGCATCGATTCCAGCCTTGTAAGACGGCAGATAAAACTCCTGGAAAGTATGCTCGGACAACTCTACCGTATTGTAATCTCTTCCTGCGGTCGGTGCACCATATCCTGCAAAATGCTTCACGCATGCGCCGATCCGGTATTCCTCGCTCAGATCCTCTCCCTGGAAACCATGTACCATGCTTTCACAAAAACGGCTGTTCAGATACGGATCCTCACCGGTGGATTCCATCACACGCCCCCATCTGGCATCACGCACCAGATCAGTCATCGGGGCAAAGGTCACATGCAGACCACTGACGGATGCCTCTTTCGCTGCGACAGCAGCGCATTTTTCTGAAAGTTCCGGCTCAAAAGTTGCTCCCTGTCCCAGCGGGATCGGAAATACGGTTTTGTAGCCGTTGATAATATCCAGCATAAACAACAGTGGAATGTGATGCGGGTGTTTTTCCATGTAGGCTTTCTGGATCTTTTTCACCGTCTCCGCACCCATCGATCCGATCACCGAACCGGACAGTGCGATATTTTCTTCGGTAAATCCCATCTCTGCCATCGGTCCTGTGATCACCGTATCGTCATCAAAAAATCCGCCGACTACCTGGCTCATCTGATTGACTTTTTCTTCCAGTGACATATCGTTTAATAAAGCGGTTAACTCCTCGTTTGTCATTTCTCTTCTCCTTTTATTTTTTCTGATGTTGATTTCCATAATACTGTGTCTGAAAATGTTTTCGTACTCTCACAGCATATCTATTTGTACTCACTATATAACAATCCAACCGTAATTTGCAAGTCCTGTTGTTACTGTTCTCTCCGTTCCCGGCAACACGCTTTTTGCGCTCTGTTTCTTACAATTTGACCGTTCCCGCGCTTTTTGTCGTATTTTACCTGTGGCTATGGTATAATAGATGAGATTGGGGTCTGGACCCCTGTATTTTATACAGTAACAAATCATGTAAAAGGAGTTTTTTATGAAGAGACAATTCTACCGCCGCCGCCTGCTGGCGCTGTCGACGGCTGTTTTACTGGGACTTTCCAGTCTGTTTCCATCCATAGCTGGTGCAACGGAGATTACCGCTGAAGAACCGGCAGTGACGGACACCGTCGATCCTGCTGCTTCCACGGACACTTCGAATCCTGCTTCTGCTGATACCGTGGAAACCGCAGACGGGGAAACAACCGAAGAAACCACAGAACCGGAACGCCTGGAGCCGGATGCCTACTTTGAGCCGATCCAGTCCAACGATACCGCCGACTGGCCGCAGGGACCTGCCGTATGGGCAGAATCCGCAGTGGTGATGGATCTCGACAGTGGGGCTTTCCTGTATTCCAAAAATATGGATGACACCAAGTATCCTGCCAGTATCACCAAGATTCTTACCACATTGATCGCGATTGAACACTCGCGTCCTTCCGAGAAAGTAACCTTCTCGGCAAATGCGGTCTATGGCATCGAACAGGGCAGTTCCAATATCGGTATCCGGCTGGGAGAAAATTTGACCATGGAAGATTGCCTCTACGGTATGATGCTTGAATCCGCCAATGAGGTGTGTGTTGCCGTGGCGGAACATATCAGCGGCAGTGTGGATGCATTCGTGGAACTGATGAATCAGAAAGCGGCTTCCCTGGGATGTACGAACACGCATTTTACCAACCCGAACGGGCTTCCTGACGAAAATCATTATACGACGGCGCATGATATGGCGCTGATCGCACAGGCGGCATACAATAACGCCACTTTCCGCAAGGTCTGTCAGACCACTACCTACTGCATCGGAACCACCAACAAATGTGGGGAAAAACGATGGCTGAGCAACCATCACAAGATGCTCCCGGACAGAGATTATACGTATGAGGGATGTACCGGAGGAAAAACCGGATTTACCCAGGTAGCGTTAAACACGCTGGTCACTTACGCCGAGCGGGATGGCAGACGGCTTGTATGCGTCTCGCTTCGAACCAACGGAAGACAGATTTATACAGATACGGCTTCCCTTCTCGATTACGGATTCAATAATTTCCAGAATTATTCGATCTTTAACCGGAAAACCTGGGCGGATGCAAAGATGTTGTACCCATCGCTGTACTTCGGACAGCCGGAGACGGTTGCGAATCTTCGCCCGAGCTGCACGGTAACGCTGCCGGCAGGCATCGATACCTCCGCACTGGAGACAACCTGCAACCCGGGAGACGGAACGCTCTGCCGTACCTATACATATAACCAGTACCCGGTAGGCTACGAATCCATCCCGGACACCGCGATCCAGACACTGCTACACAGCCAGCCGACAAACACCTGCAAAAAGTCCGGGAGCGCTGCTGCATCTGATCTTGGAAATTCTGCAAAAGAAACAGCTTCCGGTATTTTTCAGAAAATACTCGCATTTGTCGCTCCTGTGGGCACGGTGATTGCTTCTTTTGCCACTTCTGCCTTTACAACCGTCCCATGGTACTACTTCGCATTGGGTGGTGCGCTGTTGCTGATTATCATTATGGAGATCGTGCTGGCGGTGAAGAAAAAGAAGAGACGGAAGAAGAAAAAATCAAAAAAGAAATAAAAAACCATCTCTATTTATCGCACAAGTGGTGCGCGATTTTAATAGTTTCTCTGAAAGCACAAAAAGAACAGATCCCCGTTTATATTTTCATATTTACGGAGATCTGTTCTTTTTTCCTTCTATTTTCTTTATTCTACGCTCAGATTAAATTTCTTTCCCTTTCGTTCCAATCGCATGTACCACAAACGGAATAAACAGTGTGATCAGTGCTGCATAACCGAGGTAAGCATATCCTTTCTTGACAACTGTCATCAGACCGAACTGTGCGATCGCGAAAGCCAGGAAGGTAAAGATTGCAGTGAAGACTGCATTTCTTGCCAGATGGCCTTTTGCTTTTTTCTCTTTGCTGTCCATGCGGCGTTCCATCGCGTTAACGCAACGGGTTACAATACCGGAGATCATGTTTACGGCTGTGGAGATAGCGCCGAGGATGATCAAGATCGAGATGATTGGGGTCAGGATACCGGAACCTACGCCATTTTGCACCAGAACCAGCATCGGAACGGATGCGGTGGCCAGATCTGCTACGTAAGCAATCGCAAGCAGACCGAAGATGGAAAGTTCCATGGCCAAGAAGTTGCAGATGAACATCCAGATGGCTGCTTTGTTGATCTGTTTTACATCGGTAACATCTTCCATGTGTTGGTACATAACGGATACGGAAGCCAGCTGGAAGAAGAAATACAGGATCGCGGACCACAGTGCCGGACCAAATGCACCAGTCTCAGACGAGATCACCGGCATCTCTCCGGAGGTCATGCGCCCGATGGAGGCTGTGATATCACCCCACTGTGCGATGATATTCGGAACCAGTACCAGTACCAGACCGATGATGATCAGCACACTCAGAGTAGAAGCACATTTTCTTACTACATTGGTTCCATACAGAGCAATAAAGAAGATAAATGCTGCAATGATCAGTGTACATACCCAATATGGGATGCCAAACAGTGTCTGTAAGGTAGAACCTCCGGTTGCAAATGCTGCAGCGGATGCGGTACCGATCATGATCAGGTAACAGATCTCATACAGGTTGGACATCACGTGGCGAGTCTTACCATACATGCTGTCTGAAAAACTTCTGTAGTCGTATGTTTTGTGTTTGTATGCATAACGCATGCCATACCAGAAAAACAGTGCATATAAGCCCTGTGTGACCAGTGGCAGGATCAGACACCAGATACCGTAATTAATAAAGTACTGATAGATCTGTGCGCCGGATGCGAATCCTCCGCCAAACTGTGTGGTAAATGCCACGAACGCAAGTCCCATCGCCAGAGGCATCTTGCTTTTGTCAACCAGTAATGATTTTTTCTCACTCATATTTTCTTTCCCCCGATTTCCTTTATTTTCGGAATATTTCTGATTATTTATTAAACTCGATCACTTTACCCGGATTGAGGATCAGCTTATCGTCAAATGCCAGCTTGATGGATTTGTACAGCTGGATCATCCGCGGTCCCACGAACTCTTCCAGGAATTCCAGACGGCCGTTTCCGATACCATGCTCCCCGGATAACTGTCCGCCCAGTTCTTTGGACAGTGCATACAGCTCTGTCAGGCTGGCGTGGGTTGCTGCCTTCCACTCTTCGTCGCTCATCTCCGGTCCGCGAAGCATCTCGGTGTGAATATTTCCGTCTCCACAGTGACCACACGGCTCTACCCGGATGCCATGCGCGCTGGCGATCTTTTTCGCTGCCTTTACATACTCGGCGATTCGTGCTCTCGGAACAACCACATCACACTCTTCCTGTGCTACAGAATCCGCTTTCATGCCTTCCAGGATACCGCCACGCACGCTCCATACCGCTCCGGCACGTTCCGGAGTTCCGGCGATCGCACAGTCCAGCGCTCCATTTGCCAGTGCTGCCTCTGCCGCAGCTTCCACCGCACTATCAAGCTCCTGTTTGCTCGAAGCATCGTACATGACGATCAGAACCGCCTCGCCCTCTTTGACCGGGAACATTTTATTCAGGTTCCGTTCTACGATATCGATCAGTTCTCTCTCAAGAAATTCGATCGCTGTCGGCACAAACGGCAGTTCCAGTACCTTCGGAACCATGTCTGCACACTCTTCCAGGCTCTTAAACGGCATAACCAGCGTACAGGTACAGGTCGGTGACGGAAGCAGTTTTAATGTTACTTCCGTCAGGATACAAAGGGTTCCCTCGGAACCGATGATCAGGTCTTTTATATCGTAACCGGTTGTATTTTTCACGACATTCGATGAAAAATTCATGATCGATCCGTCCGGCATAACCGCCTCGATACAGCGGACAAAATCTCTCGTCAGTCCGTAGCGGACCGCTTTCATACCACCGGCATTTGTGATAACGTTACCACCGATGGACGCTGTCTTTTCCCCCGGATCCGGCGGGTAGAACAGCCCTCCTGCTGCGGCTGCTGCCTGAATATCAATCAACAGTGCACCCGGCTGGGCGGTGATCGTCTGATTCTTCCGGTCGATCGGAAAAATCTTGTTCATCCGCATGATGGATAACATGATGCCGCCGTATTTGCAGGTAGCACCTCCTGCCAGACCGGTTCCCGCTCCACGGCAGACCACCGGGATATTTTCTTTGTATGCATATGCCATAATGGCTGATACTTCTTCTTTGTTTACAACTTCCACGTACAGATCCGGCTGATATACACCATACTCCGGCATCTCATCCCGATAATATTCGCTGGCGATCTCCTCTCCCACCCATACACGGTCAGGAGCGGTGACAGAACGGATATAGTCACAATCCTGGGAAGTCATTTTCTTATAAGGGTATGCCATGACTTAGTCCTCCTTCTGTTTTTTTGCCAATGCTGTCAGTTCCGGGACAACCTGGTATAAATCATCTACGATACAATAATCCGCCACACCGAAGATCTGTGCCTGCGGATCCGTGTTGATCGCTACGATACATTCCGATCCGTTCATACAGGACGTAAACTGGATCGCTCCGGATACGCCACAGGTGATGATCAGCTTCGGACGCACGGTACGACCGGACAAACCGATCTGATGCGCAGTATCGCCAAATCCGTTTTCTACCATCGGACGGGTAAATGCCAGCTGACCGCCAAGCGCCTCTGCCAGTTCCCGGCACATTTCCACATCTTTTTCATTTCGCACGCCACGGCCTGCTACGACCAGCACATCCTCTTCTTCCAGGCTCTTGACTTTATCGATCACCTCAGAAGAAAGGATCTTGATTCTTGATTCTGCCATTTTATCATTGACCGGACAGACAACCACTTCGCCGTGCGGGTTCACTACCACTTCAGCTTTATCCATGACTTTATATCGCACCGTCGCAAACTGTGGTCTGGACTTCGTGATTCCGATCTGTGCCATGATATTGCCGCCAAATGCCGGACGTACCTGGATCATATCGGTATTCGGTTTGATATCCAGTGTCGTACAGTCTGCGGTCAGACCGGTATGGAAACGGGTCGAAAGCCGCGGTGCCAGGGAACGTCCCAGTGCGGTTGCCCCGATCAGCACAGAACTCGGTTTATTTGCCGCGATACAGTCTGCCACCGCATCCGCATAGCAGTCTGCACGAAATCCTTCAAATCCAGGATCTTCGTATACATACACATGATCCACACCGTAAGGAAGCAGCTTTTCAGCATTTTCCTTCGTTCCTTTGCCGCCTACGATCACACAGTTGACTTCGTAACCGACTTTTCCTGCCATCTTTCTAGCCTCTCCCACAAGTTCGTAGGTCACCGGATGGATCTCTCCACGTTCCTGCTCCACATAGATCAGGAAGTTTTTCCAGTCCTCTTTGTTAAATGCTTTTGCTTTCTGCTCAAACTGTATGGCTTTCTCCGGACAGTTTCTCACACAGAGACCACACATACGGCAGCTTTCGCTGACTACGATTCCAGCTCCCTCTATGGTCAGCGCACCAAAGGGACATTTTTCCACGCAGATTCCACAGAGACTGCATTTGTCTGCATCAAATTTCATAAATTCCATATGTATCTGTTCCTCCTATATGATCTTCTTTCCGGTTAAAATAGAAAAAAGTTCCTCTGCTTTTTCTTTCGCACCACCTTCCAGGTAAACCTGTTTTTCGCCTTCCGGCGGTGCAAACATACGCTCTACAGAGGTAGGAGATCCTACCAGACCATATCGGCTCAGATCCTGATCCGGCATATCCTCAAAACTCAGGATACGGATCGGGCGGTCTGCGGTTGCTTTCTTTAACAGATAGGACGGCAGACGCGGTACACAGGTGTCCTTATCGATCGTCAGAAGACACGGATATGGGATCTCGGAGATCTGGGATACACTGACGAGATCCTGTCTCACCTGAATGGCTTTCTCATTCACATCCACAATCTCTGCCACCCATGCGGCATGCGGAATCGTCAGATGTTCTGCGATCGCCGGTCCTACCTGGGCGGTATCGCCATCGGTTGTCTGTCTTCCGCAGATGATCAGATCCGCTCCGCCGATTACCTGAATCCCCTGCGCCAGCGCGTAAGAGGTGGCAAGCACATCGGCTCCCGCGAATTTTCTGTCGGAGAGGATGACCGCATCGTCGGCTCCCATCGTATAGGCATCGCGCATCATTTCCTCTGCCTGCGGCGGTCCCATCGTCAGTACCGTTACGGTTCCTCCCACTTTTTCACGGATCTGAAGGGCTGTTTCCAACGCGAACAGATCGTAAGGATTGGTCCTGGTCTCCCCGGACATTCTCTTCATGGCACCGGTTTCCGGATCAATATCCACCTTGGAACTCGCCGGTACCTGTTTCATACATACTATGATTTTCATACTTTCTACTTCTTTCTTCACTTTCTCGCTTCAACGCTTTAAACGGTTGTATTATTATAACATCATACTGTTAAATTGTCGAGGTTTTTATGACAATTTCACAGATGGCTTCTTTTCTACTCTCACCACTCAGAAACATACACCACAAGATGCACAATGACAGGGCAGGCATTATTTATTCTTCACTAAATGAAATTTAAATAAAAAATTCCCGGACAGATGTTCCTCTTCAGGTTTGTCCGAGAATTTTTTAATATTACTTAAAGTAAATAATTTCCGCGATCGTACAGTTCATAAACGGCATACCGAAAGTATAGAGTTTCATGTAGAGTACCGCTCTGTCCATCAGCGGATGTTTTATTTTTCCTGGAAGAATTCGATTTCTTCTCCCACCGGTCCGTTGCAGAAAGCCACACGAACCGGAAATTCCGGCTGTGACGGGATCACAACGTCTTTTGGCTCTACAGTGATCGGATAACCCGCCTCACGGACTGCCTTCACGCATCCGTCCACATCATCTGTCTTCAGTGCAAAATGCCGGATGCTTCCCTGCGGCAGCACTCCCTCGGCATCGGTAAATACTTCCACCAGTCCTGCTCCCGTATCAAACATAAAGCCTGCCAGTTCCGGCTCTCCCCAGGAACGGATTACCGGCATCCCCAGCACTCCCTGGTAAAATTCTTTTACTTTCTCGATTTCATTTTTTTCGCATCGGATACATACATGATGAATTCCCTGTACTAACATGTTATTTTTCTCCTTTCTTACGGGCCCGTCTTTTTCTTTTGATTTCTTCTTTTTTGGTCCGTATCTCCATGGCTTCCTCTTCCGTGGTATATTTCATGGTCTTTACCGCAAAGACTCTGCCCTGCTCCGTCTTCTTCATCCGGATCTTGCCCTTCATCCAGCCATGTACCGGACAGTACGCCAGACAGTAATAATTCTTCTGCCCCGCCGCAAACCACCGGATCTTTTTGCGGATATTTTTTCTGCACAGATGACAGCGGCTGCTGGTAATCTCCTTATCCGCCATGGCTTCTTCTTTGGAGTCAAATTCGCGGGAAATGAATTTCTCATACCCCGGATAAAAGACCTTGATCTCTTCTTCTTTCCGCTTCGGATTCTGATAACAGTCGATGGAATAAAACGTGTCCACAATCTCTCCCCGAAGCCGCATCAGCACCTGTGCCGTATACCAGGAGTCCGCCAGTGCCCGGTGAAAATCCTGCTGTTTTTCGATCTCCAGCGCATCCACGGCGTATTCCAGCGATCTTCTGCTGTCGCCGTCCTCCCGGTCGATGCTGAATAATTTCTGCACATCCAGATAGCGGATCGGTCCTTTTAACAGCTGCAAGACACCGTAATATTTCATATTTCGCTGCAGTTCCAGCAGGTCAGAATTGCCCCAGCTGCAAAAAAGGACATCCTCCCCGCACCATTTCAAGAATTCTTTGACAGCACGGTAAAAAGGAATCCCCTCCCGTTCCAGCAGTTTCATATCCATCTGAATGATCTCCCTGGTGCGGTGATGAAGCTTCTTATATACCCGCGGCTGTATCAGTACCTGGTACTGGTCTATGATCTGTCGCTCACTGTTCAGTTTTACTGCTCCGATCTCAATAATCTCAAAGGGAATTCTTTCATTTTCCTGGCCTTTCCCGTAAGGACACTGATTCCACTCCAGATCAAAGACAATATAATTCATAGGTGTCGTTCCTTCCTTTTTTCTCTACCTGCAAGTATAATGGATTCTTTCTGTATGGTCAACCTGTTGTTACAGGATGTTACCGGTCACTCTGTTCACAGCAGCTACAGAATTTCTCTGACCCTGCACACAGAATTTTCATTTGATTTTTCTCTCTTTTTTTGCCATACTGAGTTCAGAAAAATATATGTTATCCATAACCGGAGGTGTATGTTTTATGCGATTACTGATAGCAGAAGATGAAAAATCCCTGTCCCGGGCGCTGGCTGCCATTCTGACCCGGAATAATTATTCTGTGGATACGGTCTATGACGGAGAAGCCGCCCTTGAATATCTGGAAGCCACCAATTATGACGGGCTGATCCTCGATGTGATGATGCCGAAGATGGACGGCATCACCGTCTTAAAGACTCTTCGTGCCCGGGGTAACACAACCCCTGTGCTGATCCTGTCCGCAAAATCGGAGATTGATGATAAAGTCCTGGGGCTTGACAGCGGCGCCAACGACTATCTGACCAAACCGTTCGATGCGAAAGAACTTCTTGCCCGCATCCGCGCCATCACCCGGATCCAGAACACCGGAACCAGCTCTCAGACCACCTACGGCAATATTACCTTGGACTGCGCGACTTACGAGCTGTCCTCGTCTTCCGGTTCCTTTAAGCTGGCAAACCGCGAATTTCAGATGATGGAACTGTTAATTTCCAATCCCACTCACCTGATCCCGACGCAGCGGTTCCTAGAAAAAATCTGGGGATATGACAGTGATGTGGAGATCAATGTGGTATGGGTGTATATCTCCTATCTTCGCAAAAAACTGGATGCCCTCGGCGCTACGATCCAGATCAAAGCCGTCCGTAACGCCGGGTATTTTCTGGAGGAAAAAGCATGATTCGAAAATTACGGAAAAAACTGATCGCGGTATCAATGGTATCACTGTGTATTGTTCTTTTTTGTATCTTTGGATTTGTCGGGATCCTGAACTATCAGAAAATGGTCTCGGATGCAGATCATACGCTGTCTATTCTGGCAGATAACGACGGAACATTTCCGGAACCGAAGGATGACGAACCAGATCACGCAGGTAAAGCACCGGATGCAAAGGATTCCTCGCAACCGGATCCATCCAGCCCGGATATCGGCTCTGCTTCTTCATCACCTGATCCGGCAGCAGACCCAGGTAATTCCAAAGACAACGGTAATGGCGAAAAAACGTCCGACCTCCCGGAGCCAAAACAGTCCTCCGGGAACCCAAAAGACTCCCCGGAGCTTCCCTTTGAATCCCGGTATTTCTCTGTCCTGCTCGGTAGCAACGATGCCTCTGTCCTGTCCGTCGATACCGGCATGATCGCCGCCGTCGATGAAGATGCAGCTGCTGCATACGCAACCTCTATTTTTAAGAGCGGAAAAACAAAAGGATTTCTCCACAGCTACCGATATACCACCGTCACCTCGGACAGTGGTACCCGTGTCATCTTTCTGGACTGTCAGCGGACACTTTCGTCCTTCCACACACTGGTCTTTACCAGCGTCGGTGTGTGTCTGATCGGTATGCTTCTGGTTCTCCTTTTGATGTTTCTTCTGTCCGGTTACATCATCAAACCGTTCATCGAGAATCACGAAAAACAGAAACAGTTTATCACCGATGCCGGACATGAACTGAAAACCCCGCTGACCATCATCAATGCAGACGCGGAGATTTTAGAGATGGATTATGGGGAAAATGAGTGGCTGGCAGATATTCAGGAACAGACAAAACACCTGACTTCCCTGACCAATAACCTGATCACACTCTCCCGGATGGAAGAAGAACGCACCCGGCTGCAGATGATCGATTTCCCATTCTCGGATGTGGTAGAAGAAACCGCGCAGTCTTTCCAGGCTCTCTCCCGCACACAAAACAAGACTTTTGAGACTTCGATCCAGCCGATGATCTCCCTGTACGGAGACGAAAAATCACTCACACAGCTGGTATCGATCCTGTTAGATAACGCGATGAAATACTCCACTCCGGAAGGCGAGATTTCCCTTTGTCTTGAAAAAGCAGGAAACAACGTGAAACTTTCCGTCTACAACACCGCCGAATCTATCGACCGCGAACAGCTGCCACACCTGTTCGACCGTTTCTACCGAACCGATAAATCCCGAAATTCCGAGACCGGCGGCTACGGTCTCGGACTCTCCATTGCCGCAGCTGTAGTCAATACTCACAAAGGAAAAATCACAGCAACCACGCAGGATGAACACTCTCTGCTAATTATTGTGACGCTTCCGTTGAAGACGCAAGGACGCAAGTAAATGCAATAATACCAGTTGTCGTGCCAGATTTTTAATTCTCTTATCTGACAGGCAACTGGTATTTTATGATTTTTCGTAACTATTCAGTAGCCACTGTCCCGCGAGGTGTTTTGACATGAATATGTCAAAATCCCGAGACATACAAGCCAAAATGCCATCACCGAAGGTGAGTTTTTATGCATTTTGGCTCGTAACTGTGAAGGTACTGAACAGTTACGAAAATTTTAAATAATGCATGGAATTGTAAAACTATTTCTGGTAAAATATTCTATTAAGAGAAAGTGTGTGACAAATGAAGCAACACGTAATAACACCAATGCAATACTACTTGTAACAGAAGGAGGTTACTTCCAAGATGGGAAATTATTTTGTATGCAGTAAAACAGATCCAATAGTGGAAACAAAGGCTGGAAAGATCCGCGGTTTCCGCATAAACACCACATATACATTCCACGGAATCCATTACGCTGAGGCTGACCGTTTCCAGATGCCTCAACCGATAAAACCGTGGACAGGAATCAAAGACGCATTGTCTTATGGCTATGTATGTCCGTTGTTAAAGCAGGATGAGCCTAACATGGAGGTTCTGGTGCCCCACCGTTACTGGCCCCAGAACGAACATTGTCAAAATCTGAACATCTGGACCCAAAGTCTTGATCCGGATGCGAAAAAGCCTGTAATGGTGTGGCTTCACGGAGGCGGTTTCAGTGCCGGGTCATCCATTGAACATGTAGCCTATGAGGGCGATCACTTAAGTGAGTTCGGTGATGTGGTTGTGGTTTCCGTGAATCATCGTCTGAATATCCTCGGCTATCTGGATCTCTCTCCATTCAGTGAAAAATATAAGAATTCTGCCAATGCCGGAAACGCTGACATGGTGGCTGCATTGGAGTGGATCCATGACAATATTGCCAACTTTGGCGGAGACCCGGAAAATGTCACGATTTTCGGTCAGTCCGGTGGCGGCATGAAGGTGGCAACCCTTATGAATACTCCTGCAGCAGATGGTCTGTTTCAGAAGGGTATCATTGAAAGCGGTGTTTATGAGGCATGTATTTATCAGAAAGAGGACGGGGACGGCACCGAGATCGTGAAAGCCCTTTTAGAAGAGTTGAAGCTGGATGCATCTGAGATAGAAAAGCTGGAGACGATTCCTTATTATGAACTGGCAAACGCCTATAATAACGTAGAAAAGAAGGTGGCTGCAAAGGGATGCTATATCGGACAGGGCCCCCTGGAAAACGACTGGTTCCTCGGGAATCCAATCAAATGTGGATTTACTGATCATGCCAAAACGATTCCGGTGATTGTGGGATCTAATATCGGTGAGTTCGATTTTGGTCCCGTTGTGCCCGGAAAGCATGATATGAACCGTGAGGAACTTATCACATTTCTGACAAGAAAATATGCCGATGCAACACCGGAGTTGATCTCTCTGTTTGAGAAGGCATATCTGAACAAATCAATTGCCGACCTGTGGTCAGTGGACACTTTCTTTCGTCCGGCAACCATCGAATTCATTCGCCAGAAATCAGAGTTTTCTGAAGCACCTACCTATTCCTACCAGTTTACTTATGAGTTCCCGATTGACGGGGGAAAAGCCGCATGGCACTGTGCTGAGATTCCATTCGTATTCCACAACATCGACCGAGTGGCTGTCTGCAACGTCCCAGGTGAAACCGACCGTCTCCAGGAACGCATGACCACTGCCTGGATCAATTTTGCCCGATATGGCAGTCCGGAAACTCCATCTCTCCCGAAGTGGCCGGCATCTACCCCGGGTGACGAGGCAACCATGATTTTCGACAAGACCTGCGAAGTCCGTCACAACTTTGATCACAAGCTGGTAAAGAAACTTTCGGAAACGGAGTTCAACCCGATGACTCCTGTTGTGGAAAATGAGGAAACTGACGCTTTCTTTATCCATTGATAAGAAGCTGTAATAAAAATACAATCCACATAACTGTTCAGTATCCACTATCTGTTAAGTGTTTTAAGTCGTATGCATGAAGATACCAAACAATTATAAATCCAGAATGAAATTCGAAGTAGTAACTTCTGATTTCATTCTGGATTTTTTACGATATCTACCTCTGCTGAAACATATAACCAATAGCAAGATCAGATATGATTTTAATGACATATCATTTGCAACGATGAACCTCTCATTTAACGTTCGATTGCTTCGCAATACAATTCTGACCATGCAGGAACAAATCCTGCTCCCAGGGCAACTCTTTGTGACGCAATGTGAGACATTGCTGTACCATAAAAAGGCAATCTATTTTTGTCTAAAATCTCGTTTTTAATGGCAGCAACAAGCATCGTGCCTATTCCAAGTCCTTCTGCCTCAGGCATGACATTAATCCCGATCTGCCACATCCTATCACTGTCGCTGGTTGCCCCAGCCATTCCTAAAAGCCTTCCGTCCTTATACGCACCAATGCCTATTTCATCTTTTGGTAATCCGTCAAAAATAAAGGCTTCTCCAAAACGCTCATCGCCTCGAAACTGCTCCAGTTCGTCTCCCTCATATATTTTTATATCATAATCTTTTGTATTAACATCCGATTTCTTTGTGGCAATATAAAAAGGATGCGCCTGTCCGATTCGGCATTGAAATCTCAGGAGACCTTCTTCCAATTCATGAAGACATCCCATATCCATAAACCATGCACCATTTTCCGTCTTGAACTTTTCCCTTGCCCATTGAATAATATCTTTTCGCCCGGATGCAACAATTTTACCATTCACAGACGCGGCCTTAAAATAACATTCTCCTTCTTTAAAGATTCTGCGACCCTCTAGTTGCTTATATTCCGTGAAGACATTCTCTTTGCTCAGGATTGAATTTACATCCGTGCAAAAATCAATTGCTAACTGCTTTGCCAATATTTCGTTCATTTTCTATTTTCCTTATTATACGGTAGATAAGTGGTCTGCTGATATTCTAATCAACTCCTTGCTTACGTTCTTAATAATTATCATTCGTAACTGTTCAGTAACTTCACAGTTACGAGCAAAATGCATTGAAAATCACCTTCGGTGATGGCATTTTTGCTTGTATGTATCGGGATTTTGGCATATTTATGCCAAAACACCTCGCGGATAATGGCTACTGAATAGTTACTATCATTCTTAATATTCAAACTGTCGATAATATCTCCGAATAGAAAGCGGATGTCTTAAAAACAGTTCCATGTATGCATCCACACGATTGTTTACGCCGTGCATCACAAGATGAGAGATGGTTCCTCTGTATTCCGGGCTGATTCCCTTTAATTCGAATTCTTTTGTATCAATGATCGTATAATTTCCATTTACGCGAGGCAGGAATCTTGCCACACGTTCTGCAAGGGGTCTCTGCTCATCTTCTCCCATAAATAAGGTAACCGGTGTATCATCCACAATAATCTCCTGCATTCCATGGAAAAATTCCTGGCAGCTGATGGATTTGGTGCGGATCCACATCTGTTCTTCCCAATAGCACATTGCATAAGAATAAGTTGCGCCATACTGGTTGCCGGAACCGATAAAGTAATGTGGAAGGTCTTTATGCTCCTTCAGAAATGCCACCTTATTCTTTGCATATTCATAAGCCCATTCATCCGAATCCTTTTCAACCCGAACCAATGCATCTGCAAGGTAAGTTTCCATTTCTTTATTGTAGCGATCGTATTCGTCAAACTCCCCATTTTTATACATCAGATAGTTTGCTGTCATATAGAATTTTAACTGTTCGTTCATAGGATAGAGGATCAGATAATCCTGTTTGTCCGGCTGTGTAAGAATACTATCCGGTGTATCAATAAATGCAAATACTCTCGCGCCGATCTCATGAACCCGGTCAACCAGCTGAACCATTTCCTTGGTATTTCCTGAAACAGAAGAATAGATAACTACAGACTTTTCCGTAAATCTTTTATTTCCGGTTGTGAGAAATTCTGCTGCATTTTCAACATATATCGGAAGTTTTGATCGTCCTCTCATGTAAACTTCTACCTGCATGCTGGATGCGTAAGTTCCTCCAATACCAATAAAATAAATACCATCAAATCCTTCTTCCCAGATCTGGTCAATGATTGTTTCAATCTGCGGTCTTAAAGCCAATGCCCCATTGACACTGTCAACCTGTGCCTGTTCGTTAAAATTGCGAAGACTGGCGCCCTCTGTTTCTTTCCATGCTTTTGCTACATACTTCATGTTTTTATCCCCCTTGTCCATATCTTTTAATTTATAATTATCGTAATTGTTCAGTACCTTCACAGTTACGGATAATATTCTATTCTGTTTTTCTTTGAAAATCACCAGGCGCCAAAGTATTTTAATGTTTCTGTGGCATTCGCTGCACCCAGTTTCATAGCCTCTTCAATGGTTTTTCCCTCTATCATTCCCTTTAAAAAGCCTGCAATATAGCTGTCTCCTGCTCCCATGCTGTCAACAACTTCTTCACATGGAATAATTCCAAATCTGTGAAAATCTTTTCCGTCATAACACATACTTCCGGCAGTTCCCATCATGCAGATCACATATTTCGGCCCTTTTTCATGAATTTTCTTCATTTGTTCTCTCAATTGTGAACTGTCATTTTCATCTGTTGAGTAGAATAAAAAATCTGTGTAAGGAATGGCTTGCTCGCTTGCATTGCTCTCCAGATAAGTGGCACAGTCAAAAGCAGTAGTAATTCCCCGCTCTTTCAGTTCCCTGAACTGTCCTTCCACCTTTCCCCAAACGTCACAGATGACCACATCAAAATTTTGGATAAAATCCATATCCTCATCACTGAGTACGTAAGTTTCCAGCACTCCTTCCTCATAATCTCCAAAGATTCTTTCTCCATCCACAAGCTCAACCTGTGAGACAGCTGTCTTTCCCTCTTCCACTCTTAAGTGAGAAATATTCACACCTTTCTTTTTCATGGCCCCCATCATAATCTCACCATACGAATCATTACCAACCGGGCCAATATATGCTGCCTCACCTCCAAGGCGAACCGTATATACAGCCATGTTCACAGGGCCACCCCCTGGAAATGCTTTACCTCCATCCAGGTTATTATAATAGTCAATACAATTACTTCCGACTGCTGCTAATTTCATTACCTTTATCCTCCCATTGATAAACCGCTTTCCTACACCCCTGGTACAGCGTTTTCAATCTATCTCCTTTCATGTGCTGTCAGATACCAAACATCTCCCTGCAAATCTTCTTCCCGCATGACGTTTTGAAAATATTCTGATAAGCTTTTATAGCTGCCTCTTTCGATGACCCTTCCTCCATAATATTAACCAGAAAATCAGCCTCTACCAATATCTGGTAATCCATTTCGTTAATATTGCCATACGTATGATGATGGGCAATCAAATACTGAACCCGTTCGGATACCTTGCGATCAAAGCCCAATTCTCCAAGCAGCTTTTCTGCAATTGCCGGACCTTCTTTTTCTTGTAATTTTCCATTGCAGCTTCCATATTTTTCTTCACAGATATGAATCCCAATATCATGTGTCAAAGCTGCTGCTTCTATGATAAACTGGCAATTCTTGTCTACATTCTCCGTTTCTGCTATCAACTTCGCATAGCTGTGTACTTTACAGAAATGTTGTATCCGCTTTGCATCTCCCTTATATAATTCAATCATGGCCAAATGTAATTGATTAATCATCTCATATTTCCTCCTCTTGCACGTGTAATTAATCATAAGTCAAATATACAGCTTTTATAAAGCCGTCACAAACAACATCGCATAATATATTCTTCTTGATAATTGAGATTTATCGTTTATTTATAACATTATAACATAAATCATGGTCAACAGGTGAACTGATTCTGTTATTATTACCAAAAAAATTACCGTTTTATTCTTACATTTCGGTTTATAATTCTGTGTTTTAATGATATAGTAAAGGTGATAATTATTCTTTCTGTACTTTCGGAGTTCTCCCACGCTTGCTTTGCAGCAAACTCCGCGAATACAGATTCATTGCAAAGGAGAAATTTCTATTATGAATGAAACGATTTTAGGCAACCAGCTGCGAAAGGTTCCTTCTATTGCAGTCGGATGTATGCGGCTTTCCGAAAAGTCAAAAGAAGAGATGAACCATTTTATCCACTCCGCGCTGGAGCAAGGAGCATATTTCTTTGACCACGCGGATATCTATGGCGGCGGCATGAGCGAGACTGTGTTCGGTGATGCATTTTCCCACGATCCGTCCCTGAAAAGGGAGGATGTTTTTCTCCAGTCAAAATGTGGCATCCGCCAGGGCTGCTATGATCTGTCAAAGGAATACATTCTGGAAGCTGTCGATGGTATTTTAAAGCGTCTCCGGACGGATTACCTCGATCTTCTGCTGCTCCACCGTCCGGATGCACTCGTTGAACCGGAAGAGGTGGCTGCCGCATTTGATGTCTTGTTTGACAGCGGAAAGGTCCGCCATTTTGGTGTTTCCAACCATAAACCAATGCAGATCGCACTCCTGCAGAAGTATGTCCGCCAGCCACTGGTTGCCAATCAGGTACAGTTCAGCATTCCGGTTTCCAACCTGGTTGCAAATGGGATGGAAGTCAATATGGAAACACCGGGTTCTATCGACCACGACGGAAGTCTGCTTGACTACTGCCGTCTCCACGATATTACCCTTCAGGCATGGTCTCCCTTCCAGATGCCTGCATGGAAGGGCTGCTTCCTCGGAAGTGACGAGTACCCGGAACTGAATCAGAAACTTCGTGAGCTGGCCGAGAAATATCATGTTAGTGATACTACAATTGCAGCAGCATGGATCTTACGCCATCCGGCGAATATGCAGCTTATCACAGGAACTGCAAGCGAAAGCCGTCTGAGAGAAATTATTGCAGCATGTGATATTGCACTGACACGTAAGGAATGGTATGAACTGTATCTGTCAGCAGGACATCCGCTTCCGTAAAGATTTTAGCACGCCCCAGAGCGTGTCTGAAATATAGATTTCATGCTCTTTTCGATATTTCCGTACCAATCAAAATTGATCAACGGATCAATCAATTATTGATATGCAACGCAAAAAAGCATTTCTGTCACGTTTTTTTCCGCCAGAAATGCTTTTTGTTGCTTTCTCTGTTTGTACGGTTCCAATAGACCTCTTTTACTTATAATCGTTTATCCGAATGAGGGCGGCGTAACGGGCTACGGCAACCGAACGAAGGTAAAATATACCGCAAAGTGGGGCTTGCAGATTGTGAAAATGATTTTTCAGACACGCTCTAGCAATCTTAAAGCACCGAAAAGCATGCTCTTTTGCCCCCTTGTATCCTTATATTGCATATGGATCGTACAGGAAAAATGTTCCAAGAAATGCCAGTGCCACATAGATAGCCGGTTCCCATTTTCTTTCAGCCATTGTAACTGAATAGTTACCAGCCATTTTACATTTCTCCCCACAATTCTTTCCTGCAATTTTCCTGGTTATAAACCATATCACATATCCAATACATGCACCTGTAGTATTGGCGATCAGGTCATCAATATCTGTTGCACGTCCATTGAAAAGCTGAGAACATTCAATCAACAAGGATAACGCCAATCCTAACACCACCGTATGTTTCACATTTTCACATTTTTTCCAGATGCATGGTACCAATATTCCAAGGGGAAGAAACATTACAATATTTAACCAGAACCCTACACCCAGGTCGGCAAAAGGTCTTAAGTTAACTCCACCTCGGATCCCCGGTCTTATAATATCCGCCAGCAGACCAATTCCTGTTACTTTGAAGACTGCCCACAAGTACACCAGAAAAGCATATACACCAACATAATACTTTGCCGGCATTTTTTTCATGTTACTCTTTGCTTTTATCTTCATAACTCCCTGATATATGAGACACGGCAGCAATACAGTGATAAGCAGGTATATATTATATACCCCATCGTCGATCAGATAACTACACAATAACTTCATCGTTTTTCTCTCTTTCTTTTATGATTTGAGAGGAGTTTATCAGATACGTCTTAATATCCTGTGGAGGATATTCTTAAGTTTTTTTGAATCTGTTGTTATCGTGGATTTTTATCAGATTTTAATGCAGCGCCTTTTTAGGGCAGGCCTTCGTGCATTCGTAGCAGAGAATGCATTCTGTCCCATTTTTACGTTTGCGGGTTTCTTTGTTGACCTCCACGTTCATAGGACATACCTGCAGGCATTTACCGCAGTGGACGCATTTCCTCTCGTCGCAGTGAACGCGCAGCAGGGAAAAATAGCTCATAGGCTTGAGAAATACTGTGACAGGACACAGGTATTTGCAGAACGCACGGTTATCCTTGAAAATTAAGGCAAGCGTAATTCCGGAAAGGTAATAAAACGCATTTCCGACAAGGAACATCCAAAACATGATTTTCTCCAAATGCGTGACCTGCATCAGAAACAGAGCTGAAACCAATGCCAGCGACAATAAAAACATCACATAACGCAGAATCCCCAGCTTTTCCTTTCGTGGCTTCTGCGGCTGCTTGTATGGCAGAAAATCCAGCACCATGGCTGTCCAGCAGGCGTAACCGCACCAGCCCCGTCCGAACAGCAACGGACCAAAGATCTTCGCCACTGCATAATGGATAGTCGCCGCTTCAAAAGTACCGAGAAACAGATAATACCAGAACCCCTCAATCTGCATATTCTCCCGGGAAAACACGCCGAGGTAAAGCAGCATATAGCACCCAACCGCCAACTGCACAAAATGCCGGGCATAGCGTTTCCCGGCAGTAAAGAGTGCTGTCCCCAATGAGAGGCAGCAGCCTATATAACTGAAGTTCAGCAGATAAAACAGGTTGTTCTTTGTGAGCCATAGTGTGATCGCTACTGCTTCAAACAGCAAAAACAGCAGAATCGACACAAGATATTCTGAAAATCCACTTCTATTTTTCGTCGTTTTTCTTTTCTCCATCGCTTGTTTTCTTCTTTCTTTTTAATACTCCGGAAGCCGAGCCACCTTTATTAATTTCCATAGTCACTTCGATTCTCTGCGACCATCCGCGTATCCTCTGCCGTACCGGAAAAGTCCGGATAATAAATCTTCGCAGGTTTTTTTACCTGAATCTGACCAGCTAGTCGTTCCTTAAGAAGTGTATTTCTCCTGGTTACGGTTACATTCCGTACTGCATAAGCCAGTGCCTTCTTCGTTCCGACCATAACAAGTATCCGCTTTGCTCTGGTAATCCCGGTATAGATCAGGTTTCTCTGCAGCATAACAAAATGGTTCATCAGTACCGGCATGACCACGATGGGATACTCTGAGCCCTGCGCTTTATGGATAGTCGTCGCATATGCATGTACAAGTTCATCCAACTCGGTAGCATCGTACTCGATGCTTCGTCCGTCAAAATTCACCAGCAATGTACGATCCTGTAAATCAACGGACTCTATGATACCGATATCTCCATTGAAAACTTCCTTGTCGTAGTTATTCTTGATCTGCATAACCTTGTCATTTGGCCGGTAGACAAATCCGCTTCTGCGAAGTCCCTCTCCCTTTGGATTCAGAGCTTCCTGCAGTGCCATATTCAGATTTGTAGCACCTACTACACCCCTCTGCATAGGTGTCAGCACCTGGATCTGACTGGCTGGTGTCCGATAATATCCCGGGAGCTTCTTATTTACCAGCTCTACGATCAATCTTGCCGCATCTTCCGGATCCTCCTTCGTCATAAAGAAAAAGTCTGTACTCTTTCCGTTGGAAGTATCCGGCATCTCTCCCGCATTGATCTTGTGGGCATTCATGATGATCCTGCTGGTCTGCGCCTGCCGGAAGATCCTGGTAAGACGAACAACCGGAAATACTTCAGAGTCGATCACATCCCGAAGCACGTTACCGGCACCAACCGATGGAAGCTGATCAATATCCCCTACAAGGATCAGACGCATATGGGGAGGAATGGCTTTCATAAGTGCATTCATCAGCACAATATCAATCATGGAACATTCATCCACGATCAATACATCACCTTCCAAAGGTGTCTCCTCATTTTTCTGATATCCTTCCGGCGGTTTAAATTCCAGTAGCCGATGGATTGTCTTGGCTTCCAGTCCGGTGGCTTCTGTCATTCTCTTGGCTGCCCGTCCCGTAGGCGCTGCCAGCAATATGCGCAGTCCAAAGGTACGGTATGCAGCGATAATTCCCTGGGTTGTGGTGGTCTTTCCAGTACCAGGACCACCAGTCAGTACCAGAACCTTCGCAGTGGCCGCCCGCCGGATCGCCTCTGCCTGAACCTGGTCATATTCCATATTTACAGCCTTCTGGATCTTCTCCACATCAACAGACAACTCTGAATTGCCGGTTTTCTGTCGGGCTCTCATCAAAGATACCCAGAGCCTGTCTCCTGCCGGTTCCTCGGAAAGTTTCTTCAGTTTATTGGCAACACCCACCTCTGCGTAATAAAATGGCGGCAGATAAATGCATTCTCTCTCAACCTCTTTTGCTGCATCTTCCGGAATAACCTCATCCGGCGCAAACTGAGGAACCATGATCTTCTCGCGGACCAGTTCCTCATCTTTCATCATCTGATCCATGGTCATAATGATACTGGTGTCCTCCGCCTCCAGAAGCTCCGATGCCTTCCTGATCAGCTGTTCACGTTCCGCATAAACATGACCTTCGTCTGCTAGTTCACTCAAAGTATACATGATACCGCTTCGCAGTCGGATAAATGCTTCTTTTCCGATTCCCAGCTTCATGGCTATACTGTCTGCAGTCTTGAATCCGATACCCCAGATATCATCTGCCAGGCGAAATGGGTTCTCTCTCACCTTTTGGATGCTTTCATTGCCATACTGACGATAAATCTTAGCAGCAAAGGCGGTGCTGACCCCATGTTCCTGCAAAAACAGCATGACATTCTTGATTTCTTTTTGCCTTTCCCAACTCTCAGTGATCTTATCGACACGTTTCTTTCCGATTCCTGGAACTTCCAGGAGTCGCTTTACATCGGTTTCGATAATCTCCAGTGTATCCGTGCCAAACTGCTGAACAATCTTCCTGGCAAACTTAGGACCCACACCTTTGATCAGACCGGAACCAAGATATTTTTCAATGCCAAAAACAGTGGCAGGCATGGTTTCCTCCCAGCTTTCCGCCAGGAACTGTCTGCCATATTTCGCATCTACCTTCCAATTCCCATCAATCAGAAGTACTGAGCCAACGTTGACATCTACCAGATTACCTACAACTGTCACCAGATCATTATAGTTTTTAACGGCACATTTCAATACAGAATACCCGTTTTCCGGGTTCTGATAAGTAATACGCTCTACAACGCATCGTATCTTGATCACCTGATTTCACCACCTGTTTCACACTGTTATCTTACATTTCCATTTCTCATTTATCCTGGTCGGAAAGCTTTCTCATCGCAATAATCCGTTCAAGTATATCCTGTCTGAATTTCTTCACATCGTTTGTTCGCTTACGCACGCCTGCCGCTGTGGCATGTCCACCTCCGCCAAATGCCTGCAGAAGTTCATTCACATTAATCCATTTTCCATCTGAGCGGAAAGAACAACGCCAGCGATTTTCTTCTTCCTCATATATGGTAAAACCAAGTTCTATGTCTTCGCAGTCCCTGAGAAATCCGCTGATTGGATGAATATCCTCATAACTTATTCCTTCTGCTTTGCTCTCTGCATAACTGATGCACACACAAGCAGCTTTCCCATCCAGCAGGCATTCTGCCCGGTTCAATAGCTCCGATCTCTTTTTCAGGCTTTCCAGAGTATCATTATGCATGGTCCTCATTACATAACTATGTTCTACACCCATCTCAAGCAGTTCTGACACAGCTTTCATGGTGCTCACTTTTTCTCTGGCAAATCCTCCTGTGTCATGCAGGATGCCCATATAAATATAATCCGCTGCAGTCGGTCTTTTCTCACACTTAACCGTATTCCTTAACTTATCCTTATCCAGAATATGATAAACATTCTCTGCACAGGCTTCCGAGATCTTGGTATAATTCACATCTCCGTAACCTTCATTGGAAGCATGGTGGTCAATTACAATACTTGCCACCGCTCCTTCATAGTATTCCCTTCCGATCATCCTTGGTAAGACTGCAGTATCACATACAATAACACCGTATCTTTCTTCTCTATCCGGCTTCTCAAACGGGTTAAAGGTTTTATCCAGATTTACCTGTTTCTTCGGTCCTTTATCCAGAGTGTCTGCCAGATAGGGCATCACTTTGTATGGCGGATAATTTACTTTTATATAATGTGCAAGTCCCATAACCGATCCGGCGGCATCACCATCCGGATTCATATGTCCCAGAAGAATTACAGAAGTCAGATCATGTTTCTGCATCATGGATTGGAATTCTTTGTCAAAATCAAATGTCATTTACGTTCCTTTCACTCGAATGATTTGTTTTACTGTGGTCAACATTATATGCTGATTATTTACCAAAATCTATTTAGGCCTCGTAAACTCATCATGTATCTGAATATCAACAGCATTTTCTTCACTTCGAATCTCATATTTCATTTCCGGCATGTAGTATACATTCACAGACTGGTGGCTGGTTGAAAAAGCATTGCTTTCTATGTAGTCTTTCTTTCCAAATATTTTTTTTTCGAGATTCTGGGTATCCATCATTGCACACACATCTGTATCCGTGCATATCTGTTCAACCCGTTTAACTAAGGAAAGCTTCTCAATATTCTCAGTTTCGTCATCCGGCATCAGTATGAACAGATAATCCCTAGCCCGGCTGATAGCAACATTGATGATACTTTTCTTATTCAAAAATATGTCTCTTGAAGAAGATATATATCTGGGGGGATTGAATAGAACAAAAATAATGTCGCACTCTCCGCCCTGAAAACTATGAATAGTTCCGACCTCAACAGAAAAATTTTTTGAAAAACAGCTGTTAACCAATAGTTTTTCTATCAGATCTGCCTGCGCTTTATATGGAGCGATAATGCCAACTGAAAGCTTCTGCTCATCATCTTTGACTCTATAATTCTTTTGAATATAATCAATGAATTCATACATAAATAACGCTGAGTAGATCTGATAATTGCTTTTTCCCGACAGACGCTTCGCCCTGTAAATGCTCTCATACTTACTTACCGGGAATTTGATGATATTAACTGGTTTTATTCCTTGTATTCCTTTTATCTGTAACCTTTTACGGCTGTTCCTGGTTCTATGATGTTTGATTTTTCCATCATACATAAGCTGGCTGTACACCTCTCCAATTTCCGGAATACTTCTATACTGCTTTGTAAGCAGTCGTACCTTGTAGTGATGCGGAACTGTTTGGATATCTGAAAATGAATCCAGATTCACCAGTGTGTAAATATTCTCATTTTTCCACAGGTCTATCGTGGTTATTGGTTCAATCTGAAAAGGATCTCCTGCAATAATGAACTTCTTCGGTGTTTGCTTGTATAGTGGATAAATAATATCGACTAGAGAAATCATGGATGCCTCATCAAAGACAATATAATCCCATTTCATATTTCTGAGATACAACGCTTTTTCTCCATTCTCCATGAAATAATCATATGGAAATCTGGCAATCGTGGTAATCGTAATATACCTTTCAAGTGATTTTATCGGAAAATCTTTTTCTCTGTATACTCCACTTTGCTCAATAACGGGATCATTTGTAGTTCCAAAACGGACGATCCAGTCTCGAGCTTTTTTTGTATCAGAAATAAAACTCAACAATTTTTGCGTTAACACATCCGCTGCTGTGTTCGTTGGTGTTAAGACCAGTACCCTGCGCGGAGTCTTGCCCACCATTAGTGAATGTAATACTTTCTCCGCCAGATATGTTGTCTTCCCGGTTCCAGGCGGCCCAAATATAAATTCAATATTCTCGCACAGATTCTCCTGCATATCATAAGCATCATCCAATGCTAACTTTGAAAAATTATCAAGCAATTCTTCCTGAAGAAATGCCGGATTCTTTACGCTGATCTTGATCTCATTTACAGCATCAAGATTTAATCTGTTCATTTCATCCGCATCTTTCAGCCGAACCCGTAAAGTGTATGAGTTTATATTTGCCGCCTCGATCACAACCTTCATTGTATCTTCGTCTGTGATCACCTGCATTGGAATATCTGCAAGGTCTTCCATCACGTGTGGAATATACCGGTTAGGTTTGCTTAGCACAAATATTTTTTCAGTATTTTTTTCTCTCTCGATTGCTCCAAATGATATGTCAATTTCTTTTCCAGTTTTTTCTTCAGAACCGGAACTTTTAAGTTCTAATTCAAGAAGGGCTTTAAACCATCCAAAAGAATACCTGCCGCTTGAAGCAGCCTTTGCCTGCAGTTCTTCCACCTGGATGATTCTGTCAATCTCATCTGCACTTTTCTGTTTTGCGATTTCGATTTTCCTTGAAAAGTCAATCACAGCAGGTGTATATTCATCTTCATCCAATCCAGAAACGGACTTTTCGGTATTCTCCTGCTCTTTTTTCAGACGTTTCGGTGTTAAAGACAGTATGTCATCTGCTAATTCTCTTTTCTTTGCCTCTGATTCTCTTTTCTTTTCATTCTGCTTCTTTTTGCTTCGTTTCTTTAGAAAGGATTGCAGCTCGGCATTCGTAACACCCGCCTCTAAAAGCATCGAAGCAAGTTCCCACTGTTCTTTTTGTTGTTGATCCATCATTCCTTCCAATGAATCCGGAGCCATAATTCCAAGAAATTTCAGCAGTTCATCGGCATATTCCGATTTCAGGTCGTACTTTTTTGATAACTGTTTCCTTTGTATACCAATTGGACTGGACTTCTTCACCTTTATTGTGAAAAGCCATTCGGATTCTTTAAGCTTTTTAACCTGCCTGGTCTCTGTAATAGTCCCCTCTTTAATACAGCGGCGTCTTTTTTCGACAGAATAATGAAGAGCCATAAAATTCTCAAGTCCCAAACAATCCTTTTTCTCCTGAATTATTCGAAGGAGATATTCCCATAGAATAACAGACAGTTTCAGATCCTCACAATGTTCAATCCTCTGCAAGGCTTCTTCCAATCCATGAATCCATCCCCTTTTTCCTCTAGTGTTAATGCCTCTTTCTTCAGGTATATCGATGGCATAGTTTTCAAGTTCTGATGCAGGGCATTCACTTTCCAGTAATGCAGGAATACTACGGACACCAACCTTCTCTAACAGAATCATCATTTCATTTCCCATTCCTGGAAGGAAATTGTACTCATCCGTATCTACGTAACGAATACGCTTGTCATGATCAAAATAATAATCCAGATCTTCGGAATAAAAATACACTTCTTTTCCCAGGCAGTATCCTTTTTCGCCACTTAGCGTGTAATATTTAATCCATCTGCAGAAACTCATTTTGCCAACAAATGAAGTTTCCGATTCTTTTGAACAGTTTCTGTAGTATTTATAGATAGCTTTTAGATTTCGTTCTGCATCTATTATGCAGTTATTTTGATATTGCGGGACAATCAAATTAAAAATTTCATCTTCCAGAGATGGTTTTCTTAATTCCATTTGTCGGACCAGTGTTCTCGCAGACTCTAATTTCATCAACCCAGAATTAATCATTCGGTATCCACTTACATCCTCATTAGGGAGAAACAATATTTCCTGTCCATTTATTGAATATGCAGCCACAGCTCTGCGGTCCTGGTCTAGAAATATTGGGACAGACTTCATTCGTTTTACTCTTCCGGCATTTTCAGTTATATATGTATAAAAAGAACTTAGCCACTCCTGTGTCTGATTTTCGATGAATTTTCCTGACATTCGGTTCAACAGATTATCGTCACTGATTACTGATCTTATAACTCTCTCTATATAGAATACCTTTGCCCGATCCTGTCTGCCTAATTGAGGAAATGCCCAAAAGGCATCCTTATCATTGATTAATTGCTGTAACTGGTAATCTTTTACTAATCTGTGAAGTGAAGGATTTCCTGCCCAATATGCATGCGCCGCTGATTTGTACTCTCCATTATTCCAGAATACTTTCTCATACCTGAACAACCTGTAAATACTGTTATGAAATTCCTCCCAGGGCAGACTTTTTTCATCACCCCTTTTTTTTACTGGCAGCTGATAAGGGATTATCTTAAAAATATTTTTGTCAAGATAATTTGTTCCGGATTCTTTACCTACATCTCTAAGAATCAACAATGAATCCGCTGATAATGCTGCAAGTCTCCTGATCAACTCAACATTATTGGCCGCACCTACACGGATTCCTTCCCGGCTGTCTGTAAGTAAGAATGGTGCATGAATAAGAAAATTCAGTCCTGTGGTTTCTTTCGTAGAAAAATAACAAAAAGCATTATACTGTTCCTCTTTCAGCCTGTTTTTCTCATCCAGGAAAAAACAAACCGAATAACGCAGTGCTCCCTGGTACTTCCGAGAAAACATCCATAATTTATGCCGTTCACTTGTCCTACTGATCGTTCTCGTCAAAACAATTTTCTCACCAACAATATCTCCGGTAACTCGTTGTTCCTCCACGTTTTTTTCGTATCTTCCAGTATGATTGGGGCATTCGAATCTTATTTCTTTCAAATTATTCATAAACAAAAGTGGAAAAACTAACGTGTCTAACTTCCCTGAAATTTCTTCAACCGCCTCATCCTTTGTTCTGGCCGGATGATCAAATGGAAACACAAATAGGGTGTCCGTTTTTTCCCTTCCGGCAAAATCATTTTCAATCAGGGAAGGGACAATAAATCGGCTTATCTGAAATCTGAATTTCTCATCATATATTTGTGGTGTCATCGTATATTGAAAGACCGCTTTAAAACCCACACCGAATTTTCCTATAGTACTTTCTTTTCCTTTGCTAGAATTAGCAATGGCCGTAATAGCATTGATATCACCTAAAGTTCCATTTACAGCATCAAGATTTTCTTTTCGAGGATTCGAGATACTAAAATGTCTGGTTCCATTATGCGAAAATAAAAGTCTTCTCTTTTGTAGTTTGAATTCCACTGATGAAGCACCTGCATCATCCGCATTCTGTAGCAACTCGTAAATAAAATGTGCCTGGTCAGAGTATTTTTCTACGACGCTATCCTTTATGCCACGCATGGATGGCTTTTCAAGCATCGATGCACTTTCTTCGCGATCTTGACGCAGTAATTCAAAATACTCGGTTTCTCGCTTATTCATATGAATCAAATCCCCCCACAGTTCTACCAGAATATGTCTTCACCCATCCTTTATTCACTAAAGAGATGACGCTGTCTATTGATATGTTCGTAATCACATGGTAATTGTTTAATTTTTCATTTAGTTTCATATTCCACTTTTGTTATTCTAATGTTAAAACGTCCGATAATTTCAGTTCCCTATTAGTACAATACCGCTTTTCCAGGCATTTTGTTGTGCTTTTTTCTGTATCCCAGTACCTCACTATAAACTCTAACATCTACTTAACAAACATCTAATGAATACTTGTCACATTCCTCCGCTACCATTTCCTTTCGTTTTCATTAGAAGGTGTCGCCACTAGGAAACACCTTCACGCATTTTTATTTAATTCATGCTGTCCAGGGGCTTCTGCAGTATTATTTTATATGCACCGCGTATCTCCACTGGACCTTCAATTACTATTTTTCCTTCAGTTCCGAATACCCATCGATGGAAAGTTGGACTTACACAGACTTTAACTGTTATCCGGAACTTTTCCTCACCAACACTACATGTCTTAACTTTCTTACCAAACTTATCTACCACAAAGTTCATACAGCAGTTGTCACAGAGCAAGGTCACACCAACTGCTTCATCTGTTGAGAACATATGGAAGACCTCTGTCGTATATTTGGATACGTTATATTCCTTCGGTTTCTTAATAGCCTTCTCCTTCAGAATCTCCGGCTGTTGCTTGATTCGATCTACTCGATAGGTGCGAACAGCTTCCCTCTCATCACAGTAACCAGTCAGATAGTAATAGTCGCCATCCCAGATCAAATGGACTGACTGTATATGGTTTGCCATCGTTCTTGATCACTTCTTTCTTCTTACCATTGATTTCAGAATAATAGAAGGAAATCTTCACACCGGCATTAATGGCATCACCAATATAATGGCCACTTTCATTCTCCAACTTCACACGGCCGGTGATATGCTCAGATCTCTTTAACTTATCCGCATTGATCTCGCTTAGTCAGAGAAATCAGCTTTCCAATCAACCTCACACTCTTCTTCTAAGTAATGAATTTGGAAGACTGTATCACATCAATCAGAAGCTTTAACTCCGGCACAGAAAACTTGCGATCTGCCAGATAGTATTCCCAGGCGCGTTTACGCTCTCGATAATCTCGAAGCTCGCCGCTCGAGGCAAATCAATATCCTTTGGCACAGTGGTTCTATGCACAAAAATATTGTGCTGCTCCATCATGCGATCGGTAATCTGCTTTATGGAAAGGGTATGATCCTCATCCGTCTGAGTCAGAAGCATCTGATATAAATACAGGATTCGAAGTCTTGTATCATTATCCCCCGCCCTGGGTTCAATCACCACTTCTGTTTTCGTTGCCTGATCAGATAAAATGACATCAGCAATTACCTGAGCTGCAAGGCATCTACCAGAAGTTTCAGTTCAGGAAGTTCAAACGTACGGTTGACCACATGATAATGGTAACGGTTTCCAATCGGTTCTCCTTCCACTTCAATGCCAAGAATACTCAGGTCACGAAGATCCGTATAGATACTTTTCCTGTCAGCTGTGATATCGTATTCTGCCAAACTCTCCATAATCTCCGGCATTGTAATATAATGTTCTTCATCTGTTTTTTCCAGCATGATCTGTGCCAGCCGGTACAGCTTAAATTTCTGATTTGTTCCTTTCGGCATGATTCACTTCTCCCTTCAGCCAATAATACTTTAAGTATACCATAGATGGGAGAAATATTGTGCATCTTTTCACATATTTTCCTATTTTTCTTATCTGATTTTATGCAAAATTCAGGTTCAGACCAGCAAATAGTTCACCCAATGTGCTGCATAGATGCTCTGACGGTTTGTCCGGCATTTCATAACTTACCAGTTGGTACTCTGGATCTAATTCCAGTTTTCGATCAGATATGCTGTATTTACAGCATCATCCAAACCATCATGAAATCTGCCCTCCGGAGCAATCTCAATGGCTCTTGAATTATAGGTACATTATGGAAATTTAATTGATTTCTCCAACGAACTTGTAGAA
>JABLTO010078286.1_pt1 | contig 33866 bp, 24 predicted proteins | sample 7160091 | NCBI WGS metagenome assembly JABLTO01 (sample SAMN14651225, study PRJNA627086) | human gut metagenome | isolation source: feces | host: Homo sapiens
AAGGGTGTTGAGTTTTATTTGATCCCGGATGTTCAACCGAAAAAACAAATTCACCCTTTTCTTTTAGCCACACTGCAATTTTTTCTACTAATCCTTCAAAATCTTTTACATAATGAAATGCTAATGAACTGATTATGATATCAAATTTATTTTCTGAAAAATCTAAATCTTCCATTGCTTGACATCGATACTCGATCTTTACATCAGCATTTTTTCTTCTAGCTACCTCAAGCATCTTTTTTGAAATATCAATACCTAAAACATAATTTGCTCCCTGCTCTATGGCATATGCACAATGCCAGCCATATCCACAGCCTAGATCAAGGACTGTTTTATCTTTAAAATCAGGTAAAATCTTTTTTAATTCATGCCATTCTCCAGCACCTTCTAACCCTTTTTTAGAACGTTCCATCATTCCATATTTTTTAAAAAATTGTTCATTATCATATTTATTTTCTTTCATCTTTTCCTCCATTTATATCCATCTTTTTCACCTAAACTTCACGGTATGTAATTAAAATTTGTTATTATCCTAAATCATTTTAATATAGCTAAGATATATATTTTTATCATAAACAACATTCTTGATATCATATTTATTTCAATCAACAACAATATTATTTTAGCACTTATCTCTTTAAATAAAAACTCTTAAACTAATGATAAAAATCATTAATTTAAGAGCCAACCCTTCTATAAGTTATTTTAAAATCAAAAATCTAGGCATAATTTATATTTAAAAAGCCTGCTTCGTTATCCTATTAGAAACCTTTTTCCTTCGTTCCTGCAATGTAAAATAATCAAGAACATAATCACCTGTAGCAGTATGAACACTTTGTTTCCTTTTATTCAAAGCAATATTTTTAGATCTTGAAACATCAATTTTTCGACAACTTTTCTTAGGAGGATTTGTATAAAATCTAGTTACCATCATTATTGCCTCCTTCCATTACATCATACGAAATAATTCAAAAATCAATTAATGAATTTGAACTATGAAATCTAAAATCAACAATATTATAGCATAATTTATTCGATTCAATCAATAAATATTCATTTTATGAACTCAAAATATTTTGTCTTAACAACTTTAAAACTTCAATTTCACGTTCAACACTAGTTTCTATCGTTGATAAAAATGTTGAAAAATTACTATTCTTTCTTACAAAATCAAGCCATTCAATGATTTCCTTTTTCGAATAGCCCATATCTGTAAACTGAGCTTCTAATAGTGCAAATTGGAAAAGTAAATCAGTATTAAAGATTGCCGGATCATCTGTATTGATCGTCAATAACACTTTTTTACTATGATCGTCATTAAAGCCAATTGCGTCTAAATTTAAATATGGTAATAGTGTTACATCATCAACATCACCAATCAAACTATTCGATACCGGATTTATTTCTACAATAATTCCTTTATTAGCAACCTTGTTTCTAACATATTTTTGTAGTGTACTATATAATTCAAAATCATCGATATTTTCAACAATTAAAACAGATTCATTCATTTTACTTATAAAATAGCTACAATGATCAGCTACTAATAATTCTTCAAGCGTCCATCTAAAATCAGCTTTATTTAAACTTTTATTCTTACAAGCATGTGAAAAATAACAACTCTTTTTATTCATTTTTAGCACTTTTTTATCAATACAGCTAAAGTTATAATTATACCAGTCAACTAAAACATGGATATCAACCGTATAATCTTCATTTTCCGAATAAATTTCTCTAAAAGTACTTAAAATCTTATCTCTTAATAAACTCTCACTAATACTTAATTTTAAGTCTTTCTTAGATATCTGGATATAGATCCAGATTAAATTTTTTAAATAATCAATCTTTTTTATCTGCGTAACTTTTTTATCCCGAAGATAACGTTTTAAATCCAAAGCTAATGCTAAACCATGACCAATTCGATCACCTTCCATATAGTTAAAATGTTCAATCACTTCATCAACATGTCGCAAACCACTGACAATACTAGAAAAAACCTCACCAGCATGGTATGTAAACCCTATTCTTTTAGCGGGAAAAATATCATAATTATAATATTTTTCAATTAATTGCTGATTCTGTGATTCTTCTATTATTTCATGATGGGGATTTCTTATTAAACGATATACTGGAGCATAAACATATGGTTCACAATAATGTTCATTTCCCGCAACATCGATACCAATGATATAATTTTCCAAACCTTCTATATTATTACGTAAATGCTGTAAAGCCATAACATTATTTATTAACTCATATTGTAAATAACCGTGTTTTAAATACTTATAATCATTACTTGTAGCAAACTCTTTATAACATATATGATCAACAGGTCTTTTCTTTTTAAACATTACGATAAAACCTAATTTCATTGCTCGATTAGTAATCGCTATTTTTTTATACCATTCAATATGATAATTAACTAACTCCAAAACCTTTTCCTTATAAGAACTAATTAATTCATTAAGATTCACACCAGGAATATAAGCAATTTTAAGTTCTACACCTTTAATCTTCTCTTGATGATAATAATGATCAAGAACTAAATTTAATTTATCTTTTAAACAAATGCATTTATTGACATTTGCACGATAAAAATTACTAAAATATGATAGTCCTTTAACTTCTTCAGTTTGCACTTTCAAGGCAAAAACACTATTTTTAACTCGCAGATAATTAAAGAAGCACTGGTTAAATAAAGTTTTTTGATACTTATTTTTCTTAATATATTTTAAGCAGTGATGAATAAAAATATTCTCGCTTTGAACCTCATTTTTTTTACCAATAAATAAACTAATATAATCGTTGTAATTATTATCACAATTATTATAATCATCGCGGTGATATGTAATTATCTCCATATCTATATTTTCAATAACCTTATTTATCAAATCTCGATCATCATCATTAAGTTTACCTGAAGCATATTTTGTCAATAAGATATAATCACTATCATAGACCTCCTGATCAAAAAATATTATTTTCATCAAAATATAGCGAATTGCAAGCGACGCTAAAGAAAACAGTTCATAATCAAAATAACTACTCTTGATCTTGTTGACTTTATTTAACTCACTAAGCGAACGACGCACATCATAGTTTAATGGTCTTTTACCAATCATCGCCCACCATTGTAAATTAAAACCAATAGCACCGCCAAAGTGAACATGCGTTTCATAAAACCCTTCTTTAAACACACTGCTTTGATAATTATTTAATACATGAATATGTAATCCTTCATTACTGCATATAAAATCCTCAATAGAAGTAACAAATCTATTTAGATGATTAATAATTACTGGTGTCATTTCCATCCACCTTGAAATATAATACCAAATCAGGATTCTTTGATTTTCATTATATGCAGAAAATAAATCTTTTCGATTATTGATATACATCTGATTCAAATAGATTTTATAATCTTCAATTCTTAATAATGACGACCCTAATTTTCCCAGCAAATCAAGATAAAATTGTGTTATCTGATCATTTTTATCACATTTAGCATCTCTACCCTGGCGAGGAAATATTTTTTCAAGTATTAAGATAAACTCATCCATATCCCTAATCGAAATCTCATTTTTTATAATACTAAAAATCACTAAAATAAATTCATCATACGTTATTTCACCATTTAAATATTCCGCATAATAATCATCCTTAATAAACCTAAAATGACGATATGGTAATGTAACGATGGCAATTGTCAACATCAAATTATAAGTATTCATAATTACAACTCTTTATTAAAAACACTTAGTAAATTCAAGAAAAATCTACGCTCTTCATTATCGCTACATACCAGATCATATAAATATAAACTCATGACATAAATAGGGGTTATGTATAACAGTGCCTGAGCTTTAGCAAGCATTTTATCTCGATCAAAACTATTTTGATCATTTACCAAATTATAAAGGGCTCTTAGCTCATCCATAATATAATCACAACATTTATTTCGCACTACCGTTTCATCACTTAATTTACTAATCAAATTCATTAATTTAGGTCTAAAATTATTCATCCAGTCATTATTATCAACTACATCATAATATATTTGAACAATAATATTAAATACTTCCTGACTTAACTCACTACTTTCATCATCTTCTATTTTAAGATAAATATCAGCGTTATTCATAATATTGTTATGAATATTTTCAACATCAACAATATCATAACGATGATAATTTTCAGCTTCTAAATAATAATAATCAAAAAGCTGTTTAGTTAAAAGATACATTCTTTCAATAAATTGTCTCTCATGGCCCTCATAATTATCCTTATATTTTTTAACTTTTGTTGCATAAATATCTATTTGCTGTTTAAAATATAGATCCTCTAAATGATCGATTCGTGGTTTATCATTGTCATTCGAATATTTAGGACGAGCATTTTTAGATAAATAATAACTGCTAATTATTTCTAAATATGTATTATTATTAGGAACTTCGCTATATTTAATACTTTGTAATTCAGGAATAAATGTATTAATAATATTTATAAATGTTTCAATAACATTCATATCATCTCTGCCAAAAAAGCGAATCATATTTTCGTCGTTAAATATAAATGTAAATCGTTCTAATAATTGTGATATATCAAAAAGTTTTCTATTCAACTGCTCACTAACGAATAAATTCCGTATATCATCAAATACAGGAACAATTTTATTTGTATAATATTTCTTATATGGATAAAGACCTTTCATCAATGATAAATTATTCTTTATCATTTTTTCTAAATTACTTAACCAATTATAATTATCATCAATATAATTTTTAATCAATAATCGAATTATATCTCTTTCATATTCTGGTCTTTTTATCCCGTTTATTTCAATCCCATAGCATAACTCATCATAGATTTCTTTATTAAGATTACTGTTTCCATCATTAAAAATATCACATGCCGCCTTCATTATTTGCACAAAATACTTCTTATCATTATTTTCATTATATAATCGTGCATTTGTATCATAGTTGACTACACTATCACCATTGATTGCATTAATAGCTTTCATTGACATTCTTGTGGTAATGTATGAATAAAATAATAAAGTATCTTTAATATCAGCATTATCAGGTAAAAACAAAGTTATATTTTGATTAAAAGATCGAACAAATACATGAACAAAAATATTTTTCAACTTATCTCTAACTCTTTTGTAACGCTTATGATAATCCGTTTTAAAAAAACAATTTAGCAGTTCATTCATAAATAAAGGCAGAATAATCAAAGCTTCTATTTCTTCTTTATAATCATCTCGAAGATATTTTTTATTCTCATTATTTTCAGACTTGATTGCCTCATAATTTTCCTTTATCTTTTCTTCAACAACTTCTTTTAATTCTTCACAATCGATCCTTAATTTGTCATAACATTTCTCTTCGTCATCCTCATACCTTTTTTCATTTTTAATATATAAATAGCGATCAATATTATTCAAATTTTTTCGATACGTATTTTTTGAATTCAAAATAATTCCTAAAAATTCCTCAATAAAAATTATTTTATCTTTATTAGTTCTTAGTTTTTGATAATTTTGACGACATAAATATATATAAACATTCATAAAACCTCTGACATTAGAACTAAAGGCTGAATAATAAGAATAAATTACTGTCTTATCTTTTTTAAAAAAGAAATCTTCACCATCATCACCAAGACAAATATTAGCTAACAATTCCTCCAAAGTCTTATTTAAAAGATCATTAGAATCTTTATTTTTTACATATGTTAACTTACTTTTCTTACGATTATCCAAAGTCTTGATCTCAAATCGGTATAATGGTGGTAATACTTTTTTTAGGAAAAATTCACTACGACTCTTAGCCATTTCTAAAGCCTGATATTGCTTTTCATTTTTTCCAAACGAATATATCTCTTTAATATCACGATTATCTAAATTTTCCCCCTGTAACATTTTCAATGTTATCGACTGGCAAAAAAGATCATAATCACCACTAATAAATGTAACAATATGCGAATGCGATAAAAATGTTAAAAAATCTTCAAATATTGTTCCACAATATTTTGCTGTCATATCAACATCATCAAAGAAAAAGAAAATCAACGGTTCTTCTTCATAGCCATACCTTTTATTAATTATTCTTTTGTACTCAATTAAATAATCAATCAATGTTCTAAAAGTCTCCACAACATCAAAATCCTGACTTTGAATTTCTGTTGACCGATTAACATAATCAATAGTATTTTGATACTGTCGATTAATAATATTTTTATAATCAATTTTACGATGCTGATAATTCTTTTTTAATACATTAAACTGATTTTCAACCTTCTTTTCAATTTCTCGGGTATCATCTTCACGATTCAATAAACAAGTTGCTCTAGTGTAACTTTTTATTTGATCATTATACATTTTTTCCAAAACAACAATTATCCAGCCTAAAATATCACTTGTTTCACTCATATCATCGGGAACGATCAGAGAAGAAATAAGATCATATTCATTGAAAGATATCGTTTTATGATTTTCAGAAAAATACTGATGACTTTCAATTTGCTTGATTATTGTCATCATAATTGATGTTTTCCCTAAACCGCGACCCCCTAAAATAGAAATAAAATTATCATATTTTTCATAAGATAATCTTTTTAATTTAGTATCACTATTCCTAGCATTTTTTCGAAAATCACTAATAAAATCTTTGATGTTACCAATGTTAGGTAACATCAGTTTAACATTCTCTAATTCAAGTTCTCTTGCTCCAATATGATAATTTATTTTTTTATCGTCAGTCATTCAATTTTTCCTCCCCTCAGTATTATTTTGCTTCTTATCATCATGTTGTTTATTTTCTAAAAAATCTAAAAAATATGTTAAAACTAAAATTTTTAATTTATCAGCAAACATTAAATACCGATTTTTTAAAACAAAATATCCACTAACACAAATAACGATTGCCATACTATAAATAATATCAAATTTAAGACCACCTGCATTAGTAAACAAATGGTAATTAAATATAAACGCTAGAAATAAACTTACCCCAGATAGATTTTTAGAAAAAGATTTTGATGAATTGTAATTATGAACACGATTATATTTTTCATTCGTTTGAATCAGCATATATGAACTAGTACTCATTGATTCTACTGCCTTTTTTAGGTCATTTTCATTTTTAAGATCAAAATTTTTATCAAAGTCTTCATATAGTTCAACTAAATATTTATAACATTTCTTAATTAAAATCTTATACTCAATAGTATCATTTCTTTTCTTTACTTTCCCCGTCAATAATATAAATACGATCCATACAGTCATTGAAAATACCAATTTAATATTATCTATTTTAAATATAAAAGCTATGACAGTAATTATATATACAACTAAATAAAGACAATTTATATTTATCTTTTTTTCAAAAAAACGATAAATATATTTAATCATTTGTGATAACATCCAACCCACACAATAACTAAAAACAATAACCAAACCAAAAACAAACCACTCATTATTTATTTCACTAATAAGCCTTTTGATTTCAGTTGGAATGATTGAACAAACACCAATAAAAATCATTATTCCCGGTACTATTGTTGAAACAATATCATATAATGTTATTTTATTAATTATATTTTGCATATCTAAATTTATCCCCTTTCTTTAAAGAGACAACTCAAAACTCTTTTTATCTCATATTCACATCAAAAAAAGCCCATTTAATCACGTTTATTCAATCATTATAACTAATTATATCTTATCACAGAGCCAAAAATATATAAATATAATTCAATCATAAAAATTACCAAGACAAATAAAAAGCCGATGAGATCTCATCGACTATCAGCGCGGAATTATTATTGCAGCAATAATATATGCCCAAAACCCACTACCACCTATGGCAAATAAAACAACCCAAGCCAATCTTACTAATGTCGGGTCTAAATCAAAATATTCGGCAATTCCACCACAAACACCACAAATCATCTTTTCTTCATCTGAACGATATATACGTTTCATTTTCATACCTCCATTTTTATTATAATATTTCCCACATTACAATCAGCTTCAATCATCCGATCACCGCCATTATAATAATATTCATCACTTAAACCTTCGCCACGATAACTGCCTACTTGAATATCACCTAAATCACAGTCCACATCATAACTATAGTCACTTTCTGTCCCTGTCATAACAACTTTGATATCCCCTACATCTGCATTAAATTCGCTTTTTTTACTATCCAGCAAATCAATTTTTGCTTCCCCCGCATCAACATCAACAACCGCCTTTTCGACAGTAATATTATCTGCTTTAAATGACCCAGCATCAACATCAACCTCTAATTCATCAGCTATCAAATTTGCCAGCTTTACACTTGCAGCATCTATTTCAATTTCCACTCTATTAAATCGATAATCTTTAGGCACATATATCTTTACATCAGTATCATTAACAATTGGAAAACCAAATCTGAAATTTTCTTTAAAAACTAGTGTTTCATCATCTTGATATACCTCTGTACGCCGGCTAATATTTTCAGCTTTTATTTCGATAACATCACCACTATACTCAACGATTTCAAAATTACCTGTTGAAGCTTCAATATCTAAATTTTTAATATTCTCAAACTGTCTTTTTACATCTTTTGTTTTAACAAACGGTAATGATATGTTCAAATCATCTTGATTATAAGGATTTTTTAACTCTGTAAGACCATCTAACATTACCCCTGATATAAATAAAATTACAGCTACAATTAAAGATATTATTACTATCAAGGTTGATTTTTTCATATCAATTCACCTACTTTATTTATAATTGTTTTTATTAGATTTATTCCCCCATTAATTACCAATGGAACAGCTTTGACCAAAGCCTTTTCAACAACAAAAAAGCCAACAGCTAAAGCAATCAAAGCAAAACCAGCCGATATAACAATCAATCCCATGCCCGGTGTTGCTGATAATAAAATAAGACCGCGAATAAAACAAGCTATAGCTCCAGCTAAACATATCGCTCCGCCAACTAAAATCCCAATTCCCACAGCTAAAACAACTGCCAAAGCACTTATTCCAACGCCAAAAAGACCGCTAAAACCTAAGATTACTATTCCAATTAAAATCAAAATAATTAAAATTCGATTGCGTTCAGGATTACCTTTAAAATTATTTTTTCTTTTTTCATGATGATTTTCATGATCAATTACATCAGCTTCAATTATCTCACTCGCCTCTTTATAATAAGCATTATCCATACCCTTTTCACTAAATTCAATATCATCATCAAATCTATTTTCCAAACCAGCTTTAATAATTGCAGCCACTCTTTCTGGAGACCCTAGATCATTGATTACTTGAGTCTCATTTTCAGCCCCTGCTTCATCAAAATAATCTTCGTAATACTGTAAGGCTTCATCTCGTTCAACATCTTCAATATCTTGCAACAAATAAGCTAACTTCTCAAGAAATCTCTTACGATCCATTAAATTTATCCCCCTCAATAATAAAATTTATCTTTTGAACATATTCATGCCACTCACTACGATACATCTCTAATTGTGCCTGTCCCTGAGCTGTAATTTTATAATAACGACGATTTCTCCCACCATATTCTTGATCATATGTCTCTAAACAATTATCTCTTAATAACCTTCTTAAAACTGGATATAACGTTGATTCTGAAACATCCAGTGCAATTCGAACGTCTTGAGTAATTTTATAGCCATATGTCCCCTTAGATTCTCTTGAAACAACAGAAAGCACGATCGCATCTAACAAAGCAGCACCTGTATTAAAAATCATCAGTTCCACTCCTTCTATATTTATTATCCAATAATATTATATATCATATAATATTGCTCGTCAATCAATAATATATAATTATAAACATAGGAATTAGTATCGTTAATTTGTTAATTATTTAATTTTTTTAGATAATTTTCCCACATTTATCCTAAATAATTATTAAGTAAGGAGGTAATAATGAAGAAGGCAAAAAAAATTATACTAATCTGTGCAGGTATCATTGTAATAGGTTTAGTTGCGATATTCTTATTTACAAATGATTCTCCACAAACAGCAGCATCAAGCAATGATAGTAATAGTATTGATTATATTGAATTAACAGATACTACAGATGATATCAGTAAAATCTATACTCTTGATTATCAATCTGGAATCAATGAACAAATAGAAACATTAAAAAATAAAAATAACTATACTATTAAAGAACCATTATTGATCGCTAACCCATACGGTACAAATACAACTGCTGTTTACATGTATTTTAAAACTGATGATGAATGTAATGCATCTTATACAATTAGTGCTGATGGCTATGATGACTTTTCAAGAACATTAAATAACAATAGTAACAGTGGTTATACGACAGAACATGAGTATTTATTAGTTGGGTTTGTTCCTGGAACAACTAACAGTATTACCGTTACTTTAACTGATACAAAAGGAAATATCATTGATACATTAGATTGGTCATATGATGCACCAGAACTTCTTGGCAGTGAAGATAATATTCAATTAGAAGTTACTACTGGTAATAGCAGCGAACCTTTAAGCGATGGCCTTTATGCAATGCTTGGTAACCGTACAGCCGAAGACAATGAAGAAGTTGATTTTATTCTACTATATGATAATAATGGAACGATTCGTAGTGAAATACCTATTACAAGTTATCGAAGCTGTCGCGTTATTTTTGATGACGATATGATGTATTATAGCATCTCAGCCAGCAAGATTGCAGGAATGAATAAAACAGGTCAAGTAACGGAAATCTTTAATACAGGGGACTATAAACTACATCATGATTATATTTGGGGTAGTGAAAATGATTTAATCGTCTTAGCCTCTAAAAAGGATGCTGAAACAAATGAAGATCGCATCATTAGTATTGATCGTGATACCGGAGATGTAAAGGAACTAATTGATCTTAAAGACCTTTTTAGCAACTATTTCAATACTTTAACTATTAGTGACGATAGTGATGAAGCATTTGACTGGATGCACATCAATTCAATTCAACTAATCAATGAAGACAGCATAATCATAAGTTCCCGAGAAACTTCATCAATTATAAAAATTGATAATATCTATGATCAACCAACTGTTGATTATATGATCGGTTCTAAAACATTCTGGCAAGAAAGTGGCTACGACAACTTAGTTCTTGAACAAATTGGCGATTTTTCTTTGAATGCTGGTCAACATTGTGTCACTTATCAAGAAGACGATTCTTTAGCTGATGGACAATATTATTTATATTTCTACAACAATAATAATACTGTATGTTCAACCCGTAATTATGATTATTCAAATGAAACTAATTATGAAGGAGCAAGTATTGGTGTAAATGGTGAACAATCTTATTATGACAAATATTTGGTTGATGAAAATTTAGGTACTTTTGAATTAGTCGATCGTATATCAGTAACCTATTCTGGTTATGTTAGTTCAGTACAAGAGTTAGATGATAATATCATCATTGATAGTGGAAGTGCTTTTGAAGCTTCTGAATTTGATAGTAATCATCAACTTATTCAAACTGTTGTTGGTACAGGAGACACATGGTGGTATCGTGTGTTTAAATATGATTTTAATAACTATTGGTTTCAATAACCAATAGTTTTTTTATAAAAAAAGATACCTCCTAGTAAGGTATCTCGTTAAATCAAAATATTATTTATACTTTTCTGTATGTAATAATTTATTAGCATTATCTATTCTATCTTGAGTAGGTGGATTAACTCCTTCTAATTGATATGGAATATTTAATTCCTCCCATTTGAATGTTCCTAAAGTATGATATGGTAATACTTCTACTTTTTTTACATTATTAAGACTATTAATAAATTTATCTAATTCAATTAAATATTCATCTTTATCACTAATTCCTGGAACTAAAACATGACGAATCCATACAGGCTGATCAATTTCTGAAAGATACTTTGCCATATCTAAGATGTTTTTATTTGATTTACCTGTTAGCTTTATATGTTCTTCATCATTTATATGTTTAATATCTACCAATAATAAATCAGTATATTTCATTAATTCATTGAACTTACTAAAGAAAGGTTCTTCTCTAGTAAAATTAGCACCACTAGTATCAATACAAGTATTGACCCCTTCTTTTTTAGCTAATTTAAACAACTCAGTAATAAAATCAATCTGTAGTAGTGGTTCACCACCACTAATAGTAATCCCACCATCATGACCCCAATAACTTTTATATTTAATTGCTCTATCTAAAGCTTCCTGAGGTGTAAGTTCCATTGTTGCTTTAGCATTTGCCCATGTATCAGGATTATGACAAAATTTACAGCGTAAAGGGCAGCCAAGAAGAAAGTATATATAACGAATTCCTGGTCCGTCAACAGACCCGAAGCTTTCAATCGAATGTACTGCCCCCATAATCTTATTATCCATTTTATTCTTCCTTTCATTATTAATAATTATTTCCAATAATTATCTCATTAAAACAGCCTCTTGTTAAAAGAGGCTGTTTTGCTTAAATTTCAATAACTATTACATTGATTTATGGCAAGTTCTTGAAATAACATCCATTTGTTGTTCACGAGTTAAATCAATAAATTTAACAGCATATCCAGATACACGGATTGTGAAGTTTGCATATTCTTCTTTTTCTGGATGTTCCATAGCATCGATTAATTTTTCAGTTCCAAATACATTTACATTTAAATGATGAGCACCTTGATCAAAATATCCATCTAATACTCTAGCTAAAGTATTTTTACGTTCATCATCATCATGACCTAAAGTATCAGGACTAATTGTTTGTGTATTAGAAATACCATCTAATGCCCATTCATATGGTAATTTAGCAACAGAATTTAATGAAGCTAATAAACCAGATTGTTCAGCACCATATGCTGGGTTAGCACCTGGAGATAATGGTTCTCCAGCTTTACGTCCATCAGGTAATGAACCAGTAGCTTTACCATAAACAACATTTGAAGTAATTGTTAAGATAGAAGTAGTAGGTTCAGAATCACGATAAGTGTGATGTTTTTTGATCTTTTCTAAGAAAGTTTGTAATAACCATACTGCAATATCATCAGCACGATCATCATCATTACCATAACGAGGGAAATCTCCTTCTGTTTCATAATCTACAACAATACCATCTTCATCACGAACTGTTTTAACTTTAGCATATTTAATAGCACTTAAAGAGTCAACAACATGTGAGAATCCAGCAATACCTGTTGCAAAAGTACGTTTTAAATCAGTATCAATTAAAGCCATTTGAGCTGCTTCATAATAATATTTATCATGCATGTATTGAATTAAGTTTAATGTATTTACATAAATATCAGCTAACCAATCCATCATTTGATCATAGCTTCTCATAACTTCATCATAATCTAAATATTCAGAAGTAATTGGGCGATATTCAGGAGCTACTTGAGTCTTAGTTTTTTCATCAACACCACCATTGATAGCATATAATAAACATTTAGCTAAGTTAGCACGTGCTCCGAAGAATTGCATTTCTTTACCAGTTTGTGTTGCAGAACCACAGCAGCAGATTGAATAGTCATCTCCCCATACTGGACGCATTACACAATCGTTTTCATATTGTACAGAGCTTGTGTCGATAGAAATCTTAGAAGTATATTTCTTGAAGTTTTCTGGTAATCTAGAAGAATATAATACTGTTAAGTTAGGTTCTGGAGATGGTCCCATGTTTTCCAATGTGTGTAAGAAACGGAAATCGTTTTTAGTTACCATTGGACGACCGTCAGATCCAATACCAGCTACTTCCAATGTAGCCCAAACTGGGTCACCAGAGAATAATTGGTTATAAGAAGGAATACGTGCGAATTTAACCATTCTACATTTCATAACGAAATGGTCGATTAATTCTTGAGCTTCTTCTTCAGTAATAACTCCAGCTTCTAAATCTCTTTCAATATAAATATCTAAGAATGTAGAAACACGTCCTACAGACATAGCTGCACCATTTTGAGTTTTAATAGCTGCTAAATATCCAAAATATAACCATTGAACAGCTTCTTTAGCATTTTTAGCTGGGTTAGAAATATCATAACCATAAATTTCAGCCATTTTTTTCATACCGTGTAATGCTTTGATTTGTTCAGCGATTTCTTCACGACGACGAATAACGTCTTCTTTCATTGAACCACTTCCACAAACAGCTAAATCATGTTGTTTGAAAGCAATTAATTCATCAATACCATATAAACCAACACGACGATAATCACCAACGATACGTCCACGTCCATAAGTATCAGGTAAACCTGTAATGATCTTATTACGACGAGCTAATCTGATTTCAGGTGTATATACATCGAAAACTCCTTGGTTATGAGTTTTGTGATATTCAGTAAAGATTTTGTGTAATTCTGGATCAGGTGTATATCCATAAGTTTCACAAGCTTGTTCAGCCATTTTGATACCACCATAAGGCATAAATGCTCTTTTTAATGGTTTATCAGTTTGTAATCCAACAACTTTTTCTAAATCTTTAAGTTCTTCATCAATATATCCAGGACCGTAAGCAGTTAATCCAGAAACTACATGAGTTTCCATATCTAACACTCCGCCTTTAGCACGTTCTTCTTTTTGAAGTTCTTGTAATTTCCCCCATAATTTATTTGTAGCATCAGTAGGTTCAGCCAAAAATGATTCATCACCATAATATGGCTTGTAGTTATTTTGGATGAAATCACGAACATTGATTTCTTCTTTCCAAAGTCTACCTTTAAAGCCATTCCATTGTTCTTTTTTTAACATGTCTTTTTTTCCTCCTTGAAATTTTAATGACCGTTAGTTAAAGCTCTTACAAGGTTTTAAATAATAATCCGATGGATTTTGCAAGGGATGTCATCAAGACTAATATTCTACTTCTCTCGTAATAAACTTACTTAACAAGAATAACACACACTATATTTTTGGAAAATGATTTTATTTCCTTTTGTTATCCACGCTTGCATTATATTATATTTTGTTTTTACAATTCAAGTAATTTGCACTAAAAAAACAAATTATTTTCAACAAATTTCTATAACCTTATAATATATAATGTCCCGCCCTTAATAAAAGCGCTTACATATAGTGTATGATTACTAAATTTTATAAAAATTTAATCCATTTAATAGTAGATTTTTTCTTTTATTTATTATATAGTATTATCTAAAGTTATCAGGAGGTAAAATAATGAATTTAACATTCAACACAGATGCTGATTTTAATCAAATTAAAACTATTGTAATCGATATTATAAAAAATACTGCTAATGATTTTGATTTATTTCTTTCAACAAATTCAATCAACAATTTATCAATTCATTTAAGTATTGCAATCATAAGAATAAAATCAGATAACTACATTCCATTAAGCAATGGACAAATTGCATCATACAAACAAGAATATAGCTACCCTTATGCGAAAATGCTATGTGATCGTCTTGCAAAAAAATTTGAAATTGAATTTCCTGAAGATGAAGTATCTTTAGTTTCAATGCATTTATCTAAAAATCAAAAATTAGACCTAGAAATTAATTCTGGATTCGACTTATTAGATAGTAAAGTTTTTAAAATTCTTAATGAAACAATGACTTTGATTTATCAAGAATATCACAAAGACTTTAGAAAAGATGATAAATTATTGATTGCTATTGGTTTACATCTAGAACCAGCAATAGAAAGATTATCAAAAGGACAAACTATTGAAAATCCATTAAAAGATAAAATCATAGAACGCCATAATGAAGAATATAATTATAGCAGAATTTTAAACAAAGTTATCAATCATGAAACAAATTTATCATTCAACGATGATGAACTTGCCTTTATTGCCCTTCACTTTGTAGTTGCGAATAATCGAATTGATAATTAAAAACACTATAAAATCACATTATAATAATAAAAAGACAATAGGCCAGAATACCTGGTAAATATTGTCTTTTTTAATTCTAAATCTTCAACATAAAATCCAAACTATTTTTATGTTACAAATTATTTATTTTTCTTTTTTTACTTTTACAAAATATTATCGAAGCCAATACTAGACCGGTAAGCCAAATATCATAAATATAAACTCGCCAGTAAAATATTTAGTCGCTTCACTACTAAAATGGATAGTATTAGGATCAGCTAATTGAGCAAAGAAAATATTTTGACCACCATGTACTAAAACCCCATTAACTACCATTGATCCACCTATAGCCGTTTGCCAGAATGGCAAATAAAAAACATGATGTAATCCAAAAGGAACTAAAAGTCGTTTAATAACACCATAAATAAAAGTACCAAAGTATCCAGATGTAGAAACAAATTTTCCTAAGACATATATGGAGTTTTGGATAAATGGCCATAGATAAAACATAAGTATACCAACAAATAAAAAAACTATTGTCGAAATAATAGGAATGAATCGCTCACCTTCAAAAAAAGACAATACACTGGGAAATTCTATGTTGTAGAATTTATTATGTAAAAAACTAACTCCCAATCCAACAATAATTCCACCAAAAACCCCCATTTCTAGTGATAGCATACCACAAACTGACGTTATCGTCCCATTCAAAACAGTAGAATCAATGATTTGATCATCAAGAATGATTTCATTCAATGTTAACATCCCATTTATCGTAGTATGCATTACAAAAAAAGCAATAATTGCCGAAAGAACTGCAACCTCCTTGGCTTTTTTTGCCATTCCTAAGGCAACTGCTGCAGCAAATATTAATGGTAAATTATTAAAAATGCCACTGCCCACTTTAGTTAAAATTACTAGAAAGTCATTTAAAAAAGTACCTTTCCCTAAAATTGCTTCTAAATGTAATGAAGCAATTGTCGTCTCATTGGTTAATGAACTTCCTATTCCTGAAAATAATCCGGCAATCGGTAATACTGCAATTGGAAGCATAAAACTACGACCTATTCTTTGCAAAATACTAAATACTCTCGTTTTCATACTGTCCCCCATTCTAGATAAACATCTTTACAAACCCATTATAAATATAATAATCATCATATCCTCTTAATGTCAACAAAATAAAGTCAAATTTCTTAACTTATTTTTTATAATTAAAAATAAAAATTGATAGAAAATCATAGTTGATCAGCCATGATCTCTATCAATTATCCATTTCTATTATCTTGTCATGCCTTTATTGCTGATTTTCCAGTTTTTTTACAATATACATAACCTGTAATACCAACTAACACAAAAACAATTGAGACTAATTGGGCTGTTTTTAATCCCATAAAATACAAACTGTCTGTTCTTAATCCTTCGATAAAAAATCTAAAGAACCCATACCAAATAAAATAACTAAAAAACTGTTCTCCCTGTTTAGTCTGAATTTTACGTATCAAAAAATAAATGACAAAAAAACCAATTATATTTACGATAGATTCATATAAAAAAGTTGGATGATAATATTGTCCGTTTATATACATACCATTAATAATAAACTCTGGAAGATGTAACGATTTTAAAAAATCTAAACTCACAGCACCACCAAAAGCTTCCTGGTTAAAGAAATTTCCCCAGCGTCCTAAAGCTTGAGCAATTAATACGCCTGGCATGATCGCATCACCAGCAATCAAAAAATCAATTTTATGTTTCTTGAAATACCACCAGCTAAATAGCAAACCCGCCAGTATACCTCCTTGAATTGCAAGCCCACCATGTCTAAACATTATGATTTCAAGAGGATCATTTGCATACAATTCATTCCACATGAAGATTACATACCAAATTCTTGCTCCAATTATACCAATGATCATTAATCCATAAAAATAATCAGATAAAACTTCTCTATCAAAACCCATTTTCTTAAAATTATATTGACCTATTTTATAAGCAATAATAGCACCTGCAATAATACAAATTGCATACCAGGCAATTGAAAAAGAACCAATTTGAACAAATGTTTTGCCATCAGGAAAAAATGTCATATTTTACTCCTTATTTTTATTAATATTCTTTAAAATCCGATCAACAAATTCTTTACTAGAATCTACGCCGTATTCGCGTAAGCGCATGTTCATTACAGCAGCTTCAATAATTACTGACATACTACGACCACTTGATACGGGAACAACGATTTTAGGAATCTTCACTCCTAAAATTTCTTCAGTTGAATCATTTTCTTCAACACCAACTCGAGTATATTCACGAGATGGAACCCATCGGTCTAATTGGATTATTAAATCAACTGTATCTTTGTCTAAAATCGAACTAATTCCAAACATCTTTGAAACATCAATAACTCCGATACCGCGAATTTCTAATAAGTTAGTTAATACTTCCGGTGCCTTACCAACAATATTTTGGCCTAAATGATATAATTCTACAGCATCATCAGCAACTAATAAATGTCCCCTTTTCACTAATTCCAAAGCAATTTCTGATTTTCCAATACCACTATCACCTTTAATAATAACTCCTTTTCCATAAATATTTAAAAATACTCCATGAATTAAAGTTTCGGGAGCCAAAGCTTCGTCAAGTTTATTAGTTAATTCAATCGATACTCTTCCTGTCGCTGCTTCAGTTACAAATATTGGGAAATCTTTTTGTTTTGCAATCTCTATTAAGATAGGTGGACATTCATTTCCTTTAGCAATAATAATGCAAGGAACTTCTTCATTAATTAAAAAAGGAAAAATTTCGCGCTGTCTTTCTTCAGACATTTCATTGATAAAAGCTGATTCTTTATCACCAAAAATAATTATTCTTCGAAAATCACTATGCTTAAAAAAACCAGCTAATTCAAATCCTGGTCGATTTATTTCAGCAACATAAATCGGTCTTTCCAGAGCCTTTTCATTACCGGTAACTTGAACATAATGCTCTTTATTTAATATTTCACCAATTGTAATTGATTTTGGCATTCTTACATCCTCCCTACAACATTCTCTTTAAAAAACTTCCAGTATAACTTTCTTCACATTTAGCAACTTTTTCTGGTGTTCCAGCTACTACAACTGTTCCACCACCGTCACCGCCTTCAGGTCCTAAATCAACAATATAATCAGCTACTTTAATAACATCCAAATTATGTTCGATTATAATAACTGAATCTCCTTGATCAACAATTCTTTGTAATACATCGATCAATCTTGAAACATCGTTGCTATGTAATCCTGTTGTTGGTTCATCAAGAATATATACTGTTTTACCTGTCGCTTTTTTTTGTAATTCACTCGCTAATTTGACTCTTTGAGCTTCCCCACCAGATAAAGTAGTCGCACTTTGCCCTAATTTAATATATCCTAAACCAACATCTTGTAAAGTCTGTAATTTAGCTTTTATCTTAGGTAGATTCCCAAAAAATTCTACGGCATCTTCGATCGTCATTTCTAAAACATCATAAATATTTTTTTCTTTATACGTTACTTGTAAAGTTTCCTCATTATATCTTTTTCCTCCACATTGTTCACACGGAACATAAACATCAGGTAAAAAATGCATTGAGATACGTTTTAGTCCATCACCTTGACAAGCTTCACAACGTCCACCTTTGACATTGAAACTGAAACGTCCTTTATCATAGCCACGCATTTTAGCTTCATTTGTTTGCGCAAACAAATCGCGAATGTCATCAAAGACTCCTGTATAAGTAACTGGATTAGAACGTGGTGTTCTTCCAATTGGATCTTGGCTCACTTCGATAACTTTATCTATATTTTCTAAACCTAAAATTGCTTTATGTTTGCCTGGTTTTTCTTTAGCGTGGTATATTTTTGCACGCATCGCTTTGCCCATGATTTCATTAACTAAAGTACTCTTACCACTACCAGAAACACCTGTTACTACAGACATACAGCCAAGCGGAAACTTAACATTGATATTTTTTAAATTATTTTCTTGGGCCCCTTTGATTTGGATAAAGTTCCCATTGCCTTTACGGCGTTTCTTAGGAACATCTATTTTCAACCGTCCTGATAAGTACTGCCCCGTAATCGATGCCTTACAGTCCATCACTTCTTCAGGTGTTCCGGCTACAATAACCTGTCCGCCATGAACTCCAGCACCTGGTCCAATATCAACAATAAAATCACTTGCGCGCATTGTATCTTCATCATGTTCAACAACTAAAACACTATTACCTAGATCACGAATATTTTGTAAGGTCGCAATCAATTTATCATTATCACGTTGATGTAATCCAATTGAAGGTTCATCTAATACATATAACACCCCAGTTAATCTTGAACCAATTTGCGTTGCCAGTCTGATTCGCTGTGCTTCGCCACCAGAAAGACCACCAGCCTTTCTTGACAAAGTTAAATAACCTAATCCTACATCATTTAAAAAGCCTAAACGATCTTTTATTTCTTTTAGGACTAAATGAGCAATTTTTTCTTCATATTCACTAAGTTTAAGTTCATCAATAAATTGTAACGCTCTTTTAATCGACATGTCGGTAAATTCACTAATATTTAAACCACCAACGCGAACACTTAATACTTGATCATTTAATCTTCTTCCTTTACAAGTAGGACATGTATGTTCTGCCATAAATGAAGCATACCACTCTTTTGACCAAGATGAAGTGGTTTCTTCAAATCTTCTTTTTATTAAAGTTTTTACACCTTCAATAGGTTTTGTTGTCTTTGATACATTACCACTACTAGAAACGATCTGATATGATATTGGTTTATCTGAACCATCTAAAATAATCTTTAATTCTTTTTTTGTAAAATCTTTTAATGGTTTATCTAAATCAATCTTATATGTTTTACACAAAACTAAAAATCTTTGCCATTCAACCCTATCAGTTCCTACTGAAGTTTTAAAATAACGCAATCCCCCTTGATTAATACTCAAATTCCAATCAGGGATCAACAAATCATCATCTACTTCATTTTTGATTCCTAATCCTCGACAATCAGGACAAGCACCTAATGGATTATTAAATGAAAATAATCGTGGTTCTAATTTTGGGACACTAAAACCACAAATTGGACATGCTAGATGTTCCGAAAACAGTGCTTCACTCCCATCACTTAAATTAGAAACAATTACTTCACCACCAGTAAGTTTTAATCCAACTTCTAACGAATCAATCAAACGACTACGAAAACCTTCTTTTTTTACAATTCGATCAATTACTACATCAATATTATGCTTCTTATTCTTATCTAAATCAATACCTTCATCTAATAGTTTGACTTCACCATCAACTTGAACCCTAATATAACCATCTTTCAATAATTCCTCAAACAGATCCTTAAATGTTCCCTTTTGATTTTTTACCAACCGAGCTAATACTTGTAATTTACTACCATCAGGATATTTAGCAATAGTATCTGCCATTTGTTTAATAGTTTGCGATTCAATTATAGTATGATGTTCAGGACAATAAGCTTTTCCAATTCGTGCATACAACAGCCTCAAATAATCAAATATCTCCGTAACAGTCCCAACTGTAGAACGAGGATTATTTGAAGTCGTTTTTTGATCAATAGCAATAGCTGGTGATAATCCTTCAATGCTATCAACGTCTGGTTTTTCCATATTTCCTAAAAATTGTCTCGCATATGCACTTAATGATTCTACATAACGTCGTTGCCCTTCTGCATAAATAGTATCAAATGCCAAAGAAGTTTTACCTGAACCTGATAATCCTGTCATAATAACTAATTTGTTTTTTGGTATTTCGATATTAATATTTTTTAAATTATTTTCTCTGGCGCCTTTAATAACTAATTTATCATTTTCCATAATCTACCTACCTTTTATCATCCTTAAAATTGCTGGTTTATCATGACCTCTTAACTGAAGATCATATGCCCAATCTAACAGTTCACGATATTTCGATGACTCTTTGATTCCTAAGCTTTTTAAATCATTTCCATTAACTAATGGTTTTTTTGCTGTCTTTCCTAATCGAGCCATTTTTTCCTTCATCACAAGATCAAAATTATTAATACTTTCATGTTCATCTTTGTATCTACCTAGTTTATCACATTTTGTTATTAAAATTAAGTCTTCTATTCTAATAATTCCGTCAATTTCTTTTAAAATTTTTAAATAACTGTAATCTTTAGCACCATTTCTAACGATATTCATTAAATGCATATGATAATAAATAATTGTTTTAATATAACGCTGTAGTTTTTTATCAGGAATAAACGCTTTTAATTGCTCATTAAAAACTTTTACTCCAGCCTCATTATGTTTTGGGGCATGACCTTCTTTCGTGGTGACAAGAGGTTTGCCAATATCATGAAGTAAAGCTCCCCACATAAAACCTAAAGGATTACCTGTCTTTTGACAGCACAGCGCAGCTAAATCTGTTACTAATAAAGTATGACGCCATACATCTCCTTCAGGGTGATAATCTAAACGCTGCATTGTTCTTGACAATACGTCTAAGCATGGAAATAGTGCATTTATTTCTTTTAGAAAAGATAATCCAATTGATGGATGATTACTTAAAAGTAATTTGTTGTATTCTTGAAACACTCTTTCATTGCTTAAATTTTCTAGTAATCCTTTTTTTACCATTTCTTTACATATTTTTTTAGTTTCTGGCTCAATATAAAAATCAAACCTAGATGCAAACTGGGCTATCCTTAAGACCCGAAGGGGATCTTCAGGAAAGGTTTTTCGATCTACCATTTTCAAAGTTCTTCGTTTTAAATCATCAAGACCATGATAAAAATCATAAATTTTACCTGTTTTCACTTCATACATTAACGCATTGATCGTCAGATCACGCCTTGAAGAAGCCACTTTAAAATCTAAATCTTTGTTGACTTCAACTTTGAAATCTTGATGATATTTACCTACTTTTTTTTCTGTTCTAGGAAGTGCAAAATCATAATTTGTCAAACAATCTAATTTTAAAATTCCAAATGACTTACCTACACAATTTACTTCACCATATTTATTCAAAATATTTTCTAATTGTTCAATCGTCAAACCATATATTTCAACATCAACATCATGATAATCAACTTTTCCATAAAGCAGCATATCACGAACTATTCCTCCGACAAGAAAAGCACGACCATTTAAGCTTTCAATATCCTTAAAAATTTCATTTACGGGATAATCAAATTGATATTTATTTTTCACCTTGAAGCTCCAATATGATATCTCTTAGTTCCATGGCTCTTTCAAAGTCTAACACTTTCGCAGCATCTTTCATCTGTTTTTCTAGTTCATGAATCATTGCCTGCTTATCTTTCTTATTTGCTTTACGTCCTTTTTTTACAAGGCTTGCAGCATCATCAATAACTTCTTGACCACGTATTGCATCACGAATTTCTTTATGGATCGTTGTAGGAATAATATTGTGTTCTTTATTATAAGCATCTTGAATTTTGCGACGACGATTAGTTTCTTCAATTGCATATGCCATCGATTCGGTAATTTTATCACCATACATAATTACTTCACCATTACTATTACGAGCAGCTCGACCAATAGTTTGAATCAATGAACGGTTACTTCTTAAAAAACCTTCTTTATCAGCATCAAGAATACAGACCAAACTTACTTCCGGTAGGAGAATTGGAAGTATATAAAGATGTATCATATGGAATATTGGCAGTACCTAATTCTTTAGAAAGAGCGCATTTAGGTGATGGATATGATTTTGTTGACAGATCTGATCTAAGTAAGATCAAGTTTAGATTGACAGCTAAAGAAGATATCTTAGATATGGCTGATGGCAGTATCGTTTATGCCAAAGGAGCTCTTGTAGGAGAATATAATTTAGATCGTAGTGGATACTTGAAGGTATCTGATTTGCCGATGGGAACATATGAACTACAGGAGATCGAAACATTAGATGGTGTAGTATTAGATGAAACTAAATATGAAGTCAAATTTGAACAGACAAATCTAACTACTAAAGTTTATAATGTTACTAAAGAACTTGTGAATGAACCAACGATCGTTGAAATAAGTAAAACTGATGTTACTGGTGAAGCTGAATTACCAGGAGCCAAGATGAGTGTTAGTGACGATGAAGGAAATATCATTGCAGAGTGGATTTCAGGTGAAAATGCGATGGTCATTCAGGGACTTAGTGTAGGGAAAACTTATACATTGAAAGAAGATCTTGCACCACTGGGATATGTTCAGGCTAAAGAAATTAAATTTACTGTAGCCAGTACCACAGATATTCAAAAAGTCCAGATGATCGATAAAGTTGTAACGGTAAGAAAAGCTGAAACAAATGGAAAAGCAGTAGAAGGAGCCGTGTTACAGGTCGTATCGAATAAAACGAAAAATGTTGTCGATCAGTGGAAAGTTGATGCAGGTGGAAATCATAATGTAAGAGGACTGCTTGCAGGTGAAACATATATTTTAAAAGAAATCAATGTACCAAAAGGATATGTAAAAGCAGATGATATGATGTTTACAGTTGTAGATGATAATAAAGATCAAATGATTGAAATGACAGATAATCAGGTTCAGGTCATTAAAGAAGATGAGGAAGGTAGTTTATTAAAAGGGGCTAGACTTCAAGTCATCAATAATAAGACGGATGAAATTATTGATGAATGGATCAGCGGCGGACATATTATTGATATAAGTAAAGAAATGAAGTCACTTTTACAAAAGGGAGAGACCATAAATGATATGTATATTGATGAAGAAGATTCATCAGTATTATACAGAATCACACCAAATAAAGATGCCAAAGATTATACATTGATGCTGCAGTCTAATGGTGAAACAGAATATTATCGTATCGATATTGAAGGGAATGAAACCAGTCATTTAGTAAGAGGATTAAATCAAAATGATGAGTACTTACTTAAAGAAGTGGAAGCACCAAAAGGCTATGCAACTGCAGATACTCAGGAGCTAAAAGTTGATAATAAAGATATTGTATTGAAGATGGTAGATGAAATAACGAAAATCGAGATTTCTAAATTAGATATCACAACATCAAAAGAATTACCGGGAGCGCATTTACAGGTGAGTGATGAAGAAGGGAATATCGTAGACAGCTGGATTTCTGGTGAAGAGGCACATATGATCAAAGGGTTATATGTAGGAAAGACTTATACTTTGACAGAAACGATTGCGCCTGATGGTTATCAAGTAGCTCAAAGTATTGAATTTACTGTTGATGATACAGGAGATATTCAAAGAGTTGAAATGTATGATGATTTACTAATACTACCTGAAACGGGAGATAATATGAGTATTGATTCAATTATTCAAATGTGTTTATTATCAGGAATAGTATTTTTAGGTATTTATATCTATTTGAAAAGAGAAAGTGTTTAAAAAAATGGAGCTTTTTGGGCTCCATTTTTTTGATTAGAATAATGTTATTTAAGAATAAGATTATAAGGATTGATAATACCAGGTGCTACTTCTAAATATTCATTTTTTAAAAATTCATTGATGATACTACATAGTTCATTGATATCAGCATCGTTGCCTATACATTGTAAGAAAAGACTTTGACTGCCGCAAGTATCTTTAAGTTTTAAAATATAATCATAATTTTTTTGTTTTAATAAGTTATTAATATCTTGTACTTGAAAAATAGAAATAGTTTTCATGTTTTTGACTCCTTTTATTAAAATAATGATATAATTTCGATATAGAAATGTCAAGGAGGATGAATATGACAAATTCAGAAATAGAGAAGGCAACTAAATTAGCTCATAAATTAGTTGCTTATGAAGAAAGTGAACAAAGTGATATTAAGGCTAGTGATAATAAATTTGATGCTTTATGGCAAAGTATTTATGATGTTTGCTCACTAGTACATTTTGGAATTTTAGATGAAGTTTTAAGTGAAGAAGAATATTTAGAAGGAGTAAATTGGTTAAAAAAGTATCAATCTTTAACAAAAGATTATCAAGAAAAAAAATTAGAATTATAAGATGGGTTAAAAATATAAAATTAATGATGATGAATAGCATGATATTATGCGCATAAGATGAAGTAGGTGAGAAAATGAAAATAGTTGATATGCATTGTGATACCATTTTAAAAATATATGATGATGGTGGTAGTTTATTAGAAAATGATTTTAACATTGATTTAAAAAAAATGTTGGCGGGAGATTATTTGTTGCAGAATTTTGCGATGTTTGTAGATCTTAAAGATTCGCTGGATCCTTTAACAAAAGCTCAAAGATTGATAGATTTATATTATCGTGAAATTGATAAGTATAAAGATTTAATTAGACCCGTATTTAGTTATGATGATATTATTAGTAATTATGATAAAGGAATAATGTCAGCGATGTTAACCCTTGAAGAAGGTGCAGTAGTAAATAATGATTTAGCGATACTTCGAAACTATTATCGTTTAGGAGTTAGGATGATTACTTTAACTTGGAATTATCCTAATGGGATAGGATATCCTAATTTGGCAGGTACAAAAGAATATCAAGATTTGTATCGTATCAATGACCATGATGGGTTAACTGATTTTGGAATTGAATATATTAAAGAAATGGAACGTCTAGGGATAATTATTGATGTTTCTCATTTAGGTGATGCTGGTTTTTATGATGTTCTAAAATATACAACTAAACCATTTGTAGCATCACATAGTAATGCTCGTAGTGTTTGTGGTGTTGCTCGAAATATGTCGGATGACATGATTAGACAGTTAGCTAAACGTAATGGGGTTATGGGAATAAATTTTTGTGGCGATTTTTTAAGACCTTCATCTAGTGGTGGAGCACGTTCGTGTATAGAAGATATGGTAAAACATATTTTGTATATTAAAGATCTAGTAGGGATCGATTATATTGGTTTAGGAAGTGATTTTGATGGAATTAGTCAAAATCTTGAGATAAAGGATGCTTCAATGATGCCATTGTTAGAAAAAGCATTATTAGAAGCAGGCTTGACGGTTGAAGAAGTTGAAAAAGTATTTTATAAAAATGTATTACGATTATATAAAGAGGTTTTACGTTAACATGACGATTCGTCATGTTTTTTCTATTGAGTTAATGTGTAATTTATTACATATTAACTAATTTTTTTACTGTATTTGCTGTGCGAATCGTAATTTTATCACTTATATTTGAAGTGGCGGTTTTTGACCATCAATTTGTTTTTTGATAATTTTTACGACTAAAAGACCAAAAAATAGAATTTTTATAATTATATACTCTTTCATATTCTTCTTTAGGATTTCCGATTTCATTTAAAAGTTCATTATAAGATAAAGAAGGAAACATAAAAATAAGATTATCATATATCTCTTTATTCTTATTTCCCCACCAGTCGGGAGCATTATCTAAGATATTTTTTATTTCTTTTTGTAAAAAAATAAGAACAGGTATATCCAATTTGAATTTATTTTTTATCATTGATTCTATTGTATTTGTAAGAACATTTAGATCATCTATATCACTTAAAAAGATAACATTACCACTATTAAGATATGTTGATACTTCTATAAATCCTAGTTCTATAAAATTTGCTTTTAATTCAGACATAGATATCTTATTTTTCCCGCTTACGTTTATTCCCCTTAATAATGCAATATATTTTTTCATATAACAATTTCACCTCTAATAATTTTTATTTATATTTTCTGTTTTTACATTAGTTATGATAAAGATCTTTTTACTTTTCAGAATTTTATTGCTATCATCATATTTTCTTATTTGATTTTCAAATCTTGTTTGTAAAAAACATAATAAAGAATATTAATATGATAACATATTTATTTTATCGATACATAAATATATTGATAACAATTTAAATACTGGTTACTTGTTATTAGTATATTTTATTGCATTAGGATCTAATTGTTAGATAATATTTTAAAATATACGACCAAACTATTTTAATTAGATATTCAAAAGTTGTTTGTTTAATAAAAAATATTTTTTATTGAATATGTAAACATGCTTACATATTTTGATTTTATATATAGCTTTTAATCGATATAAATTCAATATTTTTTTAATTCGTCTTTTTTATATAAAAATAGTAGGTTATAAAATTTGGAAAAAATAATTACGAAAGCTACAAATTGTAAGAAATTATGAATGATATTATACTAAAATTAGATAATAATTAAGGAGAGAGAATATGGAAAGAATGGAAAGAAGATTATTTAAGATTTTTATTAGTGCTGTATTGGGATATTCAACAATTATTACTAGTTTTCCAGGATTATATGCTCAGAGTCAAACTACTAATAGTGATGAAGAAATTACTTTATGGCAGGAAAGTTTTGAAGGTTCACAGGATGAGTTTATAAATTCATTAGTGGATGAAGACAAGGGAAGTAAAAATGTAAATCGAATTCAAGATGAAACAACACTTGAAGGTGATATTATGAGGTTTTTGGATTTGGGATCAATAGAAGCTTCAAAGCCACATAATTCAACCGAAATTGTTGATAATCTATTTGATGGAACGACGGTGTCAAAGTTTTTAACAAATGCAAATGTGCCTAGCTTAGATAATCCGATTTGGGTAAAATTTGCTTTAAGTCAGGGAATATCTATTAGTCGTTATCAGATAGCTAGTGCAAATGATTTTGAAAGTAGAGATCCAGCGTCATGGAAATTATATGGTTCAATAGATGGGATAACATATGATCTTATTGACGAGCAAAATGACATTATTTTTAATGATAGATATGAAAGAAAGACTTTCGATTTAGCTGGGGTTACAAATAAATATCAATATTATCGACTTGATATTACAAAAAATCGTGGAAATGGGGAAATGACCCAGTTTTCAGAAATTGTTTTAGGTAGTGATGAAGAATTTTTGGAAGAAAATGAACAAGAAGGTATGACGACAAAGATCGTTGGAGGGCCAATTTCAGCCTGGGTCGGAGCCCAGGGTGTAGGCTGGAGTGGTGATAAATCATTAGAAGTTAGTGGAATTCATTATGGAAAAGAACATGGATATTCATATAATAAACTTTATGATTTAAGTAATCAAAATATTGTTGTCACAAAAGATACAAAGCTGGAATATATGATTTTTCCAGATTTGATTGATGAAGCTGATTATGATTATAACTATACTCAGATGCATATGGCAGTAGATATAAAATTCACAGATGGTACATATTTGAGTGATTTAAAGGCTTTAGATGATCACGAAAATGTACTTGCTCCAATGGAACAAGGTGATAGTCGAACTTTGGTAACTAGACAATGGAACCATGTAAGTGGAAATATTGGCAGTGTTGCTTTAGGTAAGAAAGTTGATAGTGTTTTAATTGGTTATGATAATGATAAAAATGATCAGTTCCCAGAAGATCGTGATTATCGAGCATTTCGTAGTTATTTAGATGATATACGTATTTATCAAGCAAGTGATCCTGTGTATGAGCATTTAGCTGATTATGTAAATATATTACGAGGAACTAATGATTCACCTGATTTCTCTCGGGGATTAAATGTTCCAGCTGTTACTTTACCACATAGCTTTAATTTTTGGGTACCGGCAAATACTCAGGTGAATGGTCGCGGATATGCAGAACAAAGAAAGATATATACTTATCAAGAAAATGATAATTATTTTAAACATATGACCGTTAGTCATGAAGCGAGCTATTGGGTTGGTGATCGTGGTACATGGCAATTTATGGTCAATACTTCGATTGATCCAAAAACGGGGACATTTGGAGTAGATGAAAGAAAAGTTCCTTTTTCACATGATAATGAAATTGCAAGAGCATATTATTATGGAATTACATTTGATGAAGGTTCTAATGCATCTAACACTAAGATGGAGCTTTCACCAACTGATCATGGGGCAGTAGTTAGATTTACGTTTCCGCAGGATGCTAAATATAAAAATGTAATTTTTGATTCTTTATATGGAAATAGTAACGAACCAAATACAGAAATTTTAGAATATGATGAAGAAACAAACAGTTTTAAAGCATTTACTAATGATACAAGTAATGGCATTGGAATGAAAGGAATGTATATTTATGGTACTTTTGATAAACCAATGACTTATTCTAGAGCTGTAGATGGAAAGCAGGGCGTGGCTTCTTTTGAAGATGATGTAGTAGAAATGAAAGTAGCAACATCTTTTATAAGTTTTGATCAAGCTAAACATAATTTAGAATTAGAAATAGCAAGTGATGATACATTTGATACGATTTATGATCGAGCATTAAAAACTTGGGATGATAAATTAGATGTTATTGAAGTTGAGGGTGGAACATTTGATCAAAAAGTATCATTATATTCTAATATGTATAGAATGTTTATGTATCCAAATTTATTAAGTGAAAATGTTGGAACGAACGAAGATCCAGAATGGCAATATTCAAGTCCATATGGTGGAAGTAATACTGAACCAGAAATCAAAGATGGTAAAATGTATTACAATAATGGATTTTGGGATACTTTTAGAGCAGCATGGCCAGCATATAATATTTTTTCAACAGATATGAGCAGTGAGCTAGTAAATGGTTTAGTACAACATTATAAAGATGTTGAATGGGTACCTAGATGGTCAGCACCTGGAGGTACATACTTTATGTCAGGTACTAGTAGTGATATTGTCTTTGCTGATGCAATGGAAAAAGGAATTGAATTTGACAAAGAAGATGCATTTAAATCAATGATTAAAAATGGTGCAGTTGTATCAAAAGATGATAATTATGGAAGAAAACAACTAACAACATCAATATTTAGAGGTTATACTTCAAAAGAACAAGATTGTGGTTTTTCATGGTCGATGGAAGGTTATATCAATGATTTTGGAATTGCTAAAATGGCAGAAGATCTAGGTTATGAAGATGAAGCGGCATATTATGCTAATCGTTCTTTAAATTACGTTAATTTATTTGATAAACAAGGTGATGATGTTGATGAAATGTGGTTTAAAGGTAAAGATGCTTCAGGTAACTGGTATGGACCAAGTCTTTATGGAAGCGATATTTTTGATCCGTTATATTGGGGTGAAAATTATGATGAGACAAATGCCTATAACATGGCGGTTACAGTTCAACATGATGGTCAGGGATTAGCTAATCTTTATGGAGGTCGTGATAAACTTGCTGAAAAATTAGATTCTATTTTTGAAACAAAAGGTGAAATAAACGGATGGGGCAGTGATATTAATGGTGTTGGTTATGGACATAAAGAGTTAAAAGAAGCTCGAGAAGTGAAAATGGGTCAATATCATCAATCAAATCAACCAGCAAATCATATTATTTATATGTATAACTATGCTGGACAACCTTGGAAAACTCAAAAATATATTCGTGATTCATTACAACGTTGTTTTATTGGAAGTGAAGTAGGTCAAGGAATGATTGGCGATGAAGATAATGGTGGAATGGGAGCATGGTATGTATTTAGTGCTCTAGGTTTCTATCCAGTAACTGTAGGTAGTGATGAATATGCGATTGGTTCGCCACTGTTTGATAAAACAACGATTCATTTAGATAATGGTAATGATATTACAATTCGCGCTAATGGTAATAGTAAAGAAAATGTTTATATTCAATCTATGACTTTAAATGGTGAAACTTATAATAAAAACTATTTACGTCACGAAGATTTGATGAATGGTGCGGATATTGTAATGGAAATGTCTAATACACCTTCTAAATGGGGAAGCGCTGAAGATAGTGTTCCAACATCAATTACTAAAGGAAATGAGGTAGCTGATCCTGAAGAAGATGTGACCTCAAAAGATGTGCATGTGACAGATAGAATTACTGGTGATGTATATTTAAATAGTGCAAGTGCTCAAAATATCGAAGATGTTAAAAATTTATTTGATAACACATCTGATACTAGTGCAAAATTAACAAAAGATGGTTCTGAACTGATTTACAGTTTTACTAAACCACAATACGTTGATATGATTACGCTTACTTCTGCAAAAGAAGGTAAAGCTCCTGATAGTTTTAAAGTATATGGTTCTAATGATGCAAATGAGTGGCAATTGATAGAAACGAGAAGTGATTTAGAATTTACCTGGTCACAATATACAAGACCATTCATCATTCATCAGGCTGATAAATATAAGCATTATAAAATAGAATTAACTGGTGGTGAAAATTTAGCTGAAATTGAGTTATTTTCACAATTAGAAGATTTAAATGAAGTAACTTTGGATGATTTAAAAGGACTAGTAGCACACAGTGAAAACGTTGATTTATCAAATAGTCATGAAGAAGTAGTCAAATTAATTCATCAAAGAATTGATGAAGCTAAGGAAGTAATAAATCAAGAAGGGGTTGAAGCAGAAAAAATGAGACAAGTTTATCAAGCTTTACAAAAAGCATTGCAAGCTATATCTTCAACTAGTTTAGCTTATGAAAAACAAGAAGCTGAAAATTATAATAGTCATTCTGGAATAGTTAATGATGGACCAAATATTGGAAGTTTAAATCCTGGTGATTGGGTTTGTTATTACGATATGATTTTTGAATCAAACGCTAACTTTTTTGAATTATATTATTCTGTTGAAGACTTCACTCAATGTGATAATCCTTTGATTGAGGTTCGTTTAGATAGTCGAGATAATGATCCAATCGTAACATTTGTACCACAAAAAACAGGAACTTGGAAAGATTATATATATGGTAGTACAATGTTTGATTCATCACAGAATATTCAAGGTGTTCATGATGTTTATTTAACATTTAGCGGTGATGTAAAAGCTGGTGAAAATGGTGGACTAGCAAGACAAAATGTAGCTAATATCGATTGGTTTAGCTTTAAAGAATTAATATCACTTGATGTAAAAGAAATGGAACACGGAAAAGTTTTAAATGAGGATCTGACAGTTGAATATGGAAAAGATTATACAATTAACTTTGTTCCTGATGAAGGTTATGTTTACGATCAGATCTTAATTGATGGTAAATCATTTGAAGGTAAAGTAGAAAATAATAGTTTTACTTTAGAAAATATTAAAAAGGCTCATGAAATCGTTATTACATTTAAATTAAAAGATGAACAACCAGTTAATAAAAGTGACTTGAAGATTGCTGTAGAATTAGCCAATAATATAACCGAAGAAGATTTAGAAAAAGTTGTTCCAGTAGTGGTAGCTGAATTTAAGATTGCTTTACAAGAAGCAAATAACGTTTTAGCAGATGAAGCAGCTAGTCAAGAAACAGTCGATTTAGCGTTTAGTCGTTTAGCCAATGCAATGCATATGCTGGAATTCTATAAAGGTGATAAAACAGAATTACAAAATTTGATCAATCAAATAGAAAAATTAGATGTAAATAATTATACAGTGGATTCTTGGATGGCATTAACAGAAGCATTACAAGAAGCTAAAGATGTAATTGATAATGAAAATGCTTTAGAAAGTGATGTTGAAGAGGCTTATAAAAATTTAAGCAATGCATTTACAAGTTTGCAATTACGAGTAGATAAAACAAGATTACAAAATTTTGTTGATAGTGTAGAAGATTTGGATAAAAACAAATATACAGATACATCATGGGCTCGATATGAATTAGTATTACAAAAAGCAAAAGATGTTTTAACAAAAGAAGATGCAACACAGTCAGAAGTAGACAGTGTATATAATGAAATCATTAAAGCATACTTGGATTTAAGACTAAAACCAAATAAAGATGCTTTAAATGAATTAATTAATAAAGCTAGTTTATTGAATAAAGCAAATTATAGTGAAGCATCATGGAAAGTAATGCAATCAGCATTAGAAGAAGCTAAAAATGTTTTAGTTGATCCAGAAGCAAATGAACAAGAAGTAAAAGCAGCTGTAGAAATATTAGAAGCAAGTATCGAAAAATTAGAAATGAAAACAAGTATAAAAAAAGAAGCTGTGAAAACTGGTGATACAACAAGCATGTTTAGTGCATTAGGATTGATGGCATCATTGAGTGCGGTTGCATATCTTTCAAAAAAAAGAAGAAAATAGTTTTTAAATTATTGGAGGGGTAGGTCTAAA
>JABLTO010009468.1_pt1 | contig 33821 bp, 31 predicted proteins | sample 7160091 | NCBI WGS metagenome assembly JABLTO01 (sample SAMN14651225, study PRJNA627086) | human gut metagenome | isolation source: feces | host: Homo sapiens
ATTTTTTCTTCAATTTCCGGGCATTTCTCTTTACTACATGAATAATTAACGATAGTCTCACCAATCATTTCCACAGCATCATCATAATCTCCCGAAATCAAAACCGGATAGTCAAAAATGGAATCTTTTGCAGTAATAGTTACATTTTCTGTAGAATTAGGCATTTTAAATGTAGTCGCACTGTCCAGATTAAATCCCATACTCATGTAACTTTCCAGCTCTTTCAGTGCAGCAAATCCGTTTCGGTACAGAATTTTTCTTGCACTGTCTGATTCGGCAAAACCTTTTGCAGTATCCGGCAACATCAGATAACCATAAACTCGTACGTCTGTTCCCTGTGGGCAGGCTTTTTTGGCTGAAACAGCCAGATTTATAAAGGTACCACTGCCATTTCCTCCGCTTAATCCTGACAAGATCATAATATCTACACCGTTGCCTGCATAAGGTGCCCAGTCATGGGCAAATATATTGGAGATCATTTCTCTGAATTTTGCATCATTGGTGGTACTTCCATCCTGACTTCTGTCAAAAAATTTAATAAGACCTGTCATACGGTCCTGTGCTGCACCATCTGGATTTAAAAGTTTCATATCATAGTGTTCCGGCATAATATCCTTAAAATAACTACTTCTGCTGGACAACGCAAAGCGATCCTGTGCCCCCTTAGTTGATATATTCAGGACATTAACACCTTTTTTGTGCCGGTCTTCTACCTGACCTGTATCTGAATCCACAACAATAAACTTTACGAAATTTTTGTAATTCACTTTGAGCTTCTGATCTGCAATCCTCATTGCTGTATCAATCGCAGCCATACCGCTGCCTCCGGTACTGATTACCAATGTAAGTTTTTGTTTATTCGGATCTCTTAATACCGCATTTCCAAATAAGGTTCCATTTCCTACATCAACTGTTCCTACCTGTAACATTTTCTGAAGCTCTGCTCTGCTTTTCTTTTCCGGCATACCCGATGTTCCTCCTCCAACTTTAGTGTCTTTCTAATGTAACAATCATTCCATTTTTCTTAATAGTAATTCTCTGACGTTTACCGATGGCCAGCTTTCTGGCACGTTTTTTGTCAGAAATCACATGACCGTTATATACAATTTCGTCCGCTTTTTCCAGACCTGTGATAAATACCTTCTTATTAATATTATTTCCTGCTACCAACATAACATTTCCGAATCCAGAAGGAATATCCAGGTCATTCAGAATATTATCCAGTTTGCATTTTGCCTTCTTACCATGCCTGGAAGCTCCCAGTTTCTTTCTGTCGGCATGTTTGCCATTATTACCACTGATATCCCAGATACCATAAATCTTGCGGTTTCCAAATACCACAAACAACAAAATAATTACGACAACAAGAAGAATTACAGCTATGATTACATATAATTTAACCTGCTGCCACATTGCGGTTTTGGCATTTACAGATTCTACTTCCAGATTCATCTCGCATACTACAGAAGAATCACTGCTATCCTCTGCTGTTACTTTGTATTTAGCTTTTCCAGCTTTTAATGCTTTTACATGAAATTCATCATTTGCATAATCCAGTGAAATTGCATCTGACTCATTCTGAGGTGTAATATTGATTATTGGCGCTGTACCATCTGCATCCTCAAAATATTTTGCCCAGCTGATGCTTGTTTCTCCTTCTTTATCTACGCCTGTCATCTTTCTCAAAAATTCCGGCATAGATCCTGCATTATAGGAAACATATATTTTTTCAGTATTACCAGATTTCAGCTGCAATGGCTGATTATTGATCTTGATTTTGAATGTCTGAACCACCGGTTTCTCAGGATCCATACTGCCATCATTTGCTGTAACACTGACTTCGTAATCTCCTGCTGCATGACCGGCTTCAATAGTCATGACACCGTCTTCTGTAAAGTCAACTTTCATGTCAGCTGTTTTATCAAAATTAGCTGTATATGTAATCTTGTCTCCATCGTCGTTTGTAAAATACTGAGAACAGTCAATGGGACCAATCTTACCACCAATATTTGTTTCCTGATCTGGAATTGTATCTTTCGTCTCTGTTGGAATATTTCCTACATGAAAAACATATGATCCGCTTTCTTTTTTTTCATTACGGAATTTATCACTTTCTACAATAGCCTTGACTGTATATGTTCCACTTCCGCTAAACTGCAGACTACCCTGATAATTATCTTCTCCACCTGTCATTTCAACTTTCTGTCCACTTTCTTCTACATAAAGAAATGCTTTGCTTCCTTTATAGAAAGTCTCAGAAGAATAAGGAGAACCGTTATATATGTAAGTCGCTGTAAAATCAATCTGAGATCCTTTTGGAATTGTTGCTTCATTACTTCCATCTTTCAAAAGATCTGTCTGCGCATTTAACTGAAGATTCATCTCTCTGATAGATACAGCATACATACCAATCTCAACACCATCTGTACCTTTGGCAATCACACTCCATTTACCTTCTTTTGGAGTCAGCAGTTTGGCTGTAATATATTTATCTCCAAATGTAACGATCTTATTTTCATCTTTTGTATCTTTCTGATAAGAAAATTCTTTGCCATCGGAATTTTTGATTACAATCTCATTAACTTCACTGGTATTGCCTGTCAATGTGATATTTGTCTCTGCGATCATCTCGTCAATATCAAAATCCAGAGCAACCTGTCCATTCTGAATTGTTCCTGAAGCAGTAGTCGGCACTGCATCAAAAAACTTTGCAAAAATTTCTGAAAAAGCATTCTGGGCTTCCGTTGGACTGTTAAGTTCTATTCTCGCACCACCAGTTTCCTCAGCAATCTTTGGCATCTGATAAAAAGCTATTTTGCCATGGTAATCTTCTTTACCTTCTGCATTTTTGCCTGTTTCGTTGTTCAACTGATCATAATTCAGTTCCAGACAATAAATGGGCCATCCCATTTCTTTTGCTTTAGCTTTTGCCTGATCAATACTTGTATAATCGTAGCCACCATTATACCCATCAGCCTGTCCGGAAACACGTCCATCACTGAGAAGAATAATACTTGCGGAGTCAGATACAGTTCCACCATCTTCCAGAATTTTGCAGGCTGCCTGTAATGCATACCCAATCTGTGTATATGCATTCCTGTTTACCTGGGATGTGACATCATCAATAACATTTTTTGCCTGCTGCTTCTGTTCCTGTCCTGCAATGTTCTGGAGTTCAAATGCCTGCTCAACCTGATAGTTTTCTCCTGAATTTGCATCCAAAACATATGCATTCGCACCATAATCATTGCCAAGTGCTACAACAGCCAGTCGTGCATTCTCTGCCGGAAGCATGTCTACGAACATTTTTGCAGCACTTACACTCAATCTCTGCTCATCACTGGCACTTAATGATCCCGAACAATCCAGAACCAAAACAAAATCCACCGGAGTATCATTTTGTATTGCTGCCTTCACTGGTTTCTGCCAGAAAATTAATCCAAGACAACCAATGAACAACAAAATGATCCTGCAAATCCATTTACAGTTTTTGTTAATAGAAATCATTTTTTTGTCTCTCCTTTTCCATACCTCTGTAAATATGTCTGTTTCAGTTTTCAGAATTCGACATATTTATGCTTTTTTTAATATTATACAATTCTTATCAGCCAAAATCAACCTAATAGTATGTGCATTATATTACTATAAGGTTGTTTCTTTTTTGTTCTTTGTACGTTAAACACACTACTTTTTGTATTTTTTTACTTTTTTGAATTATTAGACTTTTTCATCCATTATACCTATTAGTAATATTTTTATATTACTGTAAGTAAATTGTCTGTCTTAATCAATCCTCTTACAATAATTATAAACAAACACTTATAAGGAGGATATTACGCTGAAAAAAAATATAAATATTCAAATCGGTCAGCGAGTACGATTGGCACGTAAACAAGCCCATTTATCTCGTGATGCACTGGCAGAAAAATTAGATATCTCCACTTTATTTCTCGGATATATTGAATGTGGTCAGAAAGGAATGTCTCTTTCCACCTTGCAAAAATTATGTACCGTGTTAAATGTATCATCTGATTTTATCCTGATGGGTGTAGACACAGATTCTGCATTTAAAAATAATCTTTTACTTATGGCAGACTCAGTAGATCCCAAATATCATTTTTTAATTGAATCAAACTTACGCTGTGCCATCAATACAATCAAAGAAACAGAACGATTGAATACCCAACAGTGATTCTACTTCCATACGATCAAATATATTTCATAATACTTACATCTTAATGCCAGAAATTTATGTTTTCAGACAAAAATATCCTGTGCAGTTGCAGTACCTTTTTGTACTATAATCCTGCACAGGATATCTGTTTTTTGTTAAGCTTTTATTTTAAAATTAAAATTTTTCAAACATCTTATTAATTAATCTGCAAAGAACAATCCCTCAAACACTTCACTTTTCACCTGATAATCCCAGTCACCAACTTCAAGCCAGCCTCCATTGCCATCTTCTCCCTGGACATAGACCCAGTCTTCGCCATCTGTATAAGGGAATGCCACCATCTGTGGTTCCAGCCAGATTTCTTCGGAATCTGTATTCATTTCTGCGTAAACAGATAATTCCTGTTTCAGAGTAACCACATAATCATCTGGTGTTCCCGGATAAGTAAAATCCCTGCTGTAATTATAATAATCCTGCGGAATCATAGTCAGACTGCCATTCTGATCAAGCTTCCAGGATGCTTCCATTGCTTCTGTTCCCATGATGTTACATCTTACTTTTGTGTGGATTTCTCCATTTTCAACTTTCATATTTTCCGGCCAGGATAAAATCTGCCCTAAATTTGATAAAGAACTACCATTATACTTATAAAAAGTACACTTTGGATCATCACTTGGACCATTTTCATAAACAATCAACAGAGTATTTTTCCCATCCAGACTTACCCCATAGAGATTATTCTCTGTATTTTCTCCATTATTTGTAATCCCGGCAGCACCTGCCTGGAGATTATAAGAATCCTGTGCACCATTTCCTGAAGACTGTACAGACATCTGAATATTCTCAGCAGTTCCATCCTGATCCAGATCCAGACTGAAGGAGGAACCCAGTGACACAAACTCACCTTTCAGCATTCTGCTGGCAGAATCGGCACCTGCATCCGTTCCGGTATTGTTACCAGTCTCACCTTTTTCCATTGCGCTTAAAAGATCTACATTATTTTTTTCATAAGCATTAAATACAGAATCAGAAAAATCGTCCGGCATCACTGTACCATGATACCAGCTTTTGGAATTGAAATAATCCTGCAGATCTGCCGACTTAAAGATCCATCCATGTCTTGCATAAAGCTCGTTTTTCGCCAGACGAATTTCCTGTGCTGACAATCCAGAGAGTTCTTCATAAGTATACGCTCTGCTGTCACTGTCCGGTAAAATATACTCGCCTTCTGCTGCATACACATCCACCTGACCTGAATCCACCATCGGACTGACACATAATACCATTGCCATCATGATAATATTAACTATTTTTCTCTTCATTTTTATATTCTCCTTGTTGTATTGTCAGGACTTCTACGTCCTGCATTTTTTCAGTGTACAAAACTTCTGCTATTTCTGATTATAGTAGATCAGGAATCCTGTTCACATCCCTGACTATATATCTGATTATACAAAATCTCTGTTGCATATTTGTTTAGTTTTCATAAAAATGAGAGGAACCTTGTTAAAAGTATCCTCTCATTTCTTCTTAATCTATATTTTGCAAATATCAGCATTCACTTGTCTTTACTTTTATTTCTTCTCTTTCTCATATTCCTTCAGGGCTTTCAGTGCTTTCTCACCCTGAGGATACAATACAATAATATTAAATATGGTCATCAGTCCGATTCCTACATCACCAAGATCCCATACGAAGGTATAAGCTGCCAGACCGCCCATGAACAGCATCACCAGTGCCAGTACTTTGTAGGCTGTCTGGGATGCCCAGTTATCGCCAAAAAGATATGCCACATTGCTTCTGGAGTAAAAGAGAATTCCAAGGAATGTGGAAAAGCTGAACATAAACAGAGTGGCTGCAATAAAGATCACACCAAATTCTCCCAGATGGTATCTCATGGCAGTCTGAAGCAGATCCATACCGGAAAGACCAGCCACCATATCTTCTGGTGCAAGGAGCATGATAAATGCAGTACAGCTGCAGATCACAATGGTGTCAATAAAAACGCCCAGAGCCTGAACCAATCCTGCCTTAACCGGACTGCTGCACTCTGCTGCCGCTGCTGCACAAGGAGCAGAACCGGAACCTGCTTCGTTGGAAAAAAGTCCTCTCTTGACTCCATTCATAAGAACAGCTCCAAATCCCCCTGCTGCTGCCTGGCGTAATCCAAAGGCCTCCTGGAAGATTCTGGAGAAAACTCCCGGAAGACTTCCTAAATTTATGAAGATAATAATAATTGTCATTACAAAGTAAAGCACTGCCATCATCGGAACAAGAAAATCCAGAACCTTTACAGTAGCATTTTTTCGAAGAACGATCACTGCTGCCAGTATCACCAGAATAATGGTGGTGTAAATAGGTGGTATGGAAAAAGCATTCTGGAATGAAGATACCACTGAATTACTGATCACCTGACTGATACCACACCAGCAAATCAATCCTGAAATGGCAAATAAAGTAGCCAACAATACTTTATTTCTTTTACGTCCCTGTTTTTCTTCTACCCAGGCATGAATGTAGTAAGCCGGACCACCTCTGTATCCGCCATACAGCGGATCTTTTTCTTTAAACTGCTGAGCCAGTGTGGCCTCAATAAATGCTGTAGAGGAACCGATCAATGCCGTGATCCACATCCAGAAGACAGCTCCGGCGCCACCAAGGGAGACAGCAGCTACCACACCAACCAGATTTCCCATACCAACTCTGGTAGCAGTGGATACGATCAATGCCTGAAAAGATGACAGACTGCTTTCATGCTCTTTCTTTTCTACCAGTGCCTTCACCATATCCGGAAACAAACGCAAGGGTAAAAATCGTGTACGAATAGTAAAATAAATGCCTGTAGGTATCAGCAGGATGATCAGCAGCGAAATCCCAAGGCTGTTTCCTCCAGGCAGGGGAATATGCAGCAGATCTCCCCACAAAAAACTATAGACTTTTTCAATTAAATTTACGATCATTATAAGTATTTCCTCTCCCAATACTGAAAAATCCGACAGAAAATCTCTGCCAGACATTTACTCTCTCAGTATAGCCTATATATACCCATAAACGCAAGGACTTTTGAGGTTTAAAGCCAAAATACTTTAAACTTTTGAATTCAAAAAGGCAGAAAACCATCACAATTTTCCACCTTTTTAAAGTTTTATATCTGATTATTCTATATGATATTTACTGAAGTGCAGCTCTTTTCACCTGGGTCAGTGCTTTGGCAACGGCCGGTATGGAAATCACGATTACTGTGATGATTCCCTCTGCCAGCAGATAACTGTAATTCTGCCTTCCAGATATGCTGTCTGGGGACAGACCTGTTTTAATATGAGCTTCACTCTGGGAACCACTATTTCCTCTCTCATTGGAGGGCAGATTCTGGAAAAAGCCTCCCCTGGCAGTATGCTTCTGACTATTACTATCATTGGCACTATAGGAGCTATTCTCATTTTCTTTTTTACAAGAAGAAATGTGGAATAAAATATGTCTGCAGTTAAATGCGCTGGAAAACATATAGCATAACAAAGGGAGCCTGCCGCCTCACGAAAATTCGTGAAACAGTAAACTCCCTTTGTCTTTTATTTTAAACATTTCTTCAGCAAATCAAATCCTCTTTACATCATTCTCATTTTTCAGTTCCCAGGCGATCTGTGCACTTTCCTCTAGTTCTTCCAGACCATAAAAAGCCTGAAGTATATTTTTCCCTCCTACGATAGGACCATGATGCGCCAACAAATATCCATTTTCCACTGTCAGCCGGTCTTTGAATTTTGAAAACAGTTCCTCACTTCCAGGCGCAGCATAAGGAACAAGTCTGATTTTTCCAAGCTTCATACTCAGATATGGGGTATATGAAGGAATCACATCATCTCTATCCCCTTCGTGCGGCAAGCATGACCATAATGTTGCATAATGACTGTGTACATGAATCACTGCATTAACATTACTGTCTGGTTTATTGTAAAGCATTATATGAAGTGGTAATTCTTTACTTGGTTTCGGTCCGGAAATATATTTTCCATTTAAATCAGTTACAGAAAAACTCTCTTCTGTAAGATTTCCAAAACACCCTCCACTGCAGGTAATATAAATTTTATCTTCACATCTGAAACTCATATTCGCAGATGATCCGGAAGTTTTATTTCTGTTAAAAATTGCTTCTCCCACCCAGCAGGCATTCTGTATCATGTCCTGTAATGTTTCTGCCATTATTTATCCTCCATCACTGTTCTTTTGTCATATCAAGTGCCCGTCTAAAAAAGTCTGTCTGTCCAAAATTTCCTGATTTAAGTGCCAGCCGTATATTCTGATTATGAAGAGGTGTCAGAATCGGAACACCCGGTGCAATACTTTCTCCAATAATAAACCCATCAAATCCCAAGGCCAATGCAATCGCTCCTGAAGTCTCTCCTCCGGCACATATGATTCTCGTATACCCTGCATCATAAGCAAGTTTTCCAATTGCCGCCATAGTTTCTTCCAATTTTTGCGAAGCCTTTTCTGCACGTTCTTCCGAATCATAGCGTCTGCTTTCCGGATCTGTTGCACCTGCACTGTAAACAAGATATTCTTTATCAGGGTTCTTCGAAATTTCTTCCCATATTTTTTCTACTGTCTGTTCTCCTATGAGTAATTTTTCCGGATAAACAGCAATCGCCGGATTCTCCTTACTGTATGTTTTGCACTGCTCACAAGTCGCTGTACTACAGCTTCCTGACAGAGCTATTCCTCTTCCTTTTACATGCTTTCCAGATGTATCAGCATCATAACAGTCATATGCTTCTGCTATGTCTGCTGCAAGAAATTCCAGTAGTCCGGATCCTCCAGTCAGAAGTTTTTCATGTCCAAAAACATCTGCAATTTTCTTTCCATCCTCATCAGATGCATATTCTGGTACTATATAAAAATGTTCATGTTCTTTTGCATATTCTTCTACTGTATTTCGAATTTCCTCAGCTGACTTTGACATATCCTGTTCATTCAGTATAAGGCATGAATATTTTCCCTGTTCTCTCATTAACTCCGAAAGTTCTGATGCCCACATTGGATTTAATGGGTGATTAGCCATATGACCTTCAGCAATTGGTTTTCCATCTACGATCAGGACGCCATTTTTTACAATTCTTTTGTTTACCGGAAGAGAAGGACATAAAAGTGTGTACGGAATGTCATATTTTTCCAGCGTAGCGTCAATGTCTGGTCCAATATTTCCTTTTGGCGTACTGTCAAATGTTGAACAATATTTTATGTAATACCTTTCTACCCCCTTCTCTTTCAGCCATTCCATTGCCCGTAAAGTATCATCTGATGCCTCTTTTGCAGGAATACTTCTGGTTTTCATGGCAATAACAATGGCAGCACAGTCACCTAACTCTTTTTCTTCCTTCGGTATCCCATTGAAAAGAAGTGTTTTTATCCCTTTCTTTGCAAGAAAGGACGCTGCATCACTTGCACCTGTAAAATCATCTGCAACACATCCCAAAATGATATGATCTAATTCTTTTTTCATCTTGTACACCTCACATAATAAATGTATAAACAAGAAAGACTGGTACAAAAATGCGGTTAAAAGATTCATATACATACTTACATATCGTGACCCTTTAACCGCATTGAATCTCAGATATTCATCTTATCAAATTTTCAAGATTTATTTTGAAATTTTGATTTCTACTTTTACTGTATTTTCTTTTTTCTGACTTAGAATATCTAATCCTTCTTTTGTATTTTCGATTCCATCTACAACCTGTGTTACATAATCATCAAGAGGGAAACTCTTGTCATTTATCAGTTCTGCCGCAATACGGAAAGCCTCTCTTTCATAGCACATCGCGCCAAACATTCTTAATTCATTAAACACTACTGCATAACTATAGAAAGGAATTTCTTTTGTGATCATTGCAACGATACCAACTTCGCCTCGTTTTCTTGCACAATTACATGCCTGATCCAGAATGTTATTAGCTCCTGCTGCTACAACAACAAGATCAGCTCCTCCTTCCGTAATTTTTTTCACTTCTTCCTCTACATTGTCATGTATTGGATCGAAAGCATAATCCGCACCATGTGCCAACGCAAATTCACGATTAAATGCAACTGTATCTGTAACGATGATTGGACCAAATCCTCTTTTTTTTGCAACTGCCAGAAGTAACTGTCCAATAGTACCACCACCAAGTATGACCAGAGAGCCCTGTTTGGTCTCTGCTCTATGGAGTACCTGCACTGCTACTGCCAGTGGCTCTGTGAGAGTTCCTCTTTCATAACTGATTCCATCTTCCAACTTATAAAGGACAGATTCTTCTGCATTAAAATATTCAGAAAAAGTACCTATCCAGCCGGGAGTTCCTGGAACATTTTTGTTTTTGCAAAGACTTACTGCGCCAACTTTGCACATCTCACATTCGCCACAGCCAACCTGTGGTTCAACAGTGACTCTGTCTCCCACTTTAAATTTTGTTACTTTACTTCCTACTTCGACAATTTCACCGGCAATTTCATGTCCCAGAATAGCTGGTGCATGTCGGAATGGATGAGTGCCACGATACAGATGTAAATCTGAACCACACACACCTACATTTTTGGTTTTGATTAACACTTCTGTTTCTGTAATAACCGGCTTTTCAATTTCGTGAATCTCTACCTCTTCAATGCCGGAGCATACTGCCGCTCTCATTTTCATAGTTTTTCGCCTCTTTTCACTCTGTACTTATTCCTTAACCATCTCTGGTTTACATTCATTTTCGTCCTGTGTCTCAAGATCGCTTCTTACCCAGTCAAGGTTGTGTGTTGTTGTAGCAACTTCTGAATCTGAAATTCCTTCAAAATTCTTCAATGTATCCTGTGTGATCAGATCCATTGGATAGTACATGTATTTCGGAACAGTCTTTCCATCAAGAATATCAATACCAAGATACAAAGCTGCTGCACTGAACCATGGTGTGGCAACTCCTGATACAGTTTCATAATCTGTCTGCTCCATCCACCAGTTAAGGAATTCACCTCTGTTTCCACCATAGATTAACGGAATATCTCTTCCTGCCGCCTGGAAGGCCATAGCTGCACCATAAGCATCACCGCTTTCTCCACATACCAGATCAATCTGCTCATTATTTCCGGCAAGGAAGGATGCTACTTCTGTCTGTGTTGTTGTACTGTTATACTCGCCATAAACTTCACCTACGATTTTCATATCCGGATATTTTGCAATTGCTTCGGAAATTCCTTTGTAGGCAAGTTCATCATAGGACTGTCCGGCAATACCTCTTACAACCAGTACATTACCTTTTCCACCAAGCTTCTGAGCACACCAATCTGTCAGATATCCAAAGTTTGATACACAATCTACATTCAGCTGTGTACAATATTGGGAACTTACCGGTCCATCATTAAAGACTACAACCTGTACGCCAGCATTGTATGCTTCTTCAATAGCACCATCCAACCCAGAAGAGGAACATGGATCAAGAACAATAAGATTACATCCCTGCATAATAAAAGATTCAATCTGCTGAACCTGTGTTGCCACGTCATTGTTTGCTACAACCATAGTGTAATCTTTGATGATTCCTGCATCTTTCATAGCTGATGCCAGATCGTTAAAATATCTTTCCTGCTGCTGATGCAGCGTATTTCCATCAAAGTTATCTGTAAATCCAACCACATACTGTTGATCATTTGCCAGAGCATCCATATCTTCCTGCGTAATCCATTCTGCATCGGATTTCTCCATTGTGATAACTCCTGGTGTATCAGCTTCACTCTCTGCCATAACGAATGTTGTGCCTCCCAATGCTGTCATGGTTGTTGCTGTCACAAATGCTAACCCTAATGCTACTAATTTTTTCTTCATGTTTTTCCCTCCGTAACATTTTATTTTTAGGCTTATGCCCATGTATTAACTAATCCCCTTCCCCCAGGGATTTGTTTCAAAATACTATCGTGCAGCAACCAGAATCAGGATAATGACAATACCTTCCACAAGATTCTGCCAGCCTGCCGCAAGCCCTGCAATATTAATAAGCGAAGTCAACAGTGTCAGAAGGATTGCTCCACCATACACCCCAAGAACACTTGATTTTCCACCCGAGACAAGAGTTCCTCCAATCAGTGCCGCTGCAATAGCCGGCATCTGATAAGAATTTCCAAGGGTCTGAAAAGATCCATTTACATAAGCACCTAATAGCACTCCCGTAAATCCGGCAATAACAGAACTACATATGAAAACGATCATCATCATTTTGGAAACTTTGACACCTGCAAGTTCTGCTATATGATGCCCCTGACCCATAGCATGTAATCTTCTTCCAAATTTCGTGTGATACATAATAATCTCCATGAAAATCAGAAATGCAATACTGATAATTGTTATGGGCGAAAAACCTCCCCAGTTTTTCTGTGCAAAATGCATAAGTGCTTTACTTGGTTTTACTGTTGCTGATTTTGAATAGACCAGTACTATGGAATATATAACATATCCGACTGCCAATGTTCCAATCATGGCATGTACATGCAGATAAACATTAATCAGCCAGTTTGCCAGGCCTATTACCACACACACCGCAAGCAAAATAACAATACCCAGGACCCACTTTCCTTCTACCAGCCAGTTTGCAGAAATATAAGCACTTAATGTAGCAATGTAAGGAATACACATATCAATTGCTCCATCACCACTGGTGATGACCATCATCTCGCAGATTCCCAAAAAGAAAGTAAAAGTTGCCAGCGTAACATTTAAGAAAATGGTTTTCATACTGAATTGTCCGCCTATAATGCCGATCAGTACACACAGAACAGCTGACCCGACAAAGGACCATATCCAGGAATTTTTAATTGCAAATTTCTTTACATTCATGCTTTTCTCTGCCTCCTGTTCATTAACTCCCTATAGAACAGAACAAGAATCAGAATGACACCAATTATGCCTGTCCTGTAATCACTGTGAATCTGCATCAGTGTAAGCATCGAAGAAATCAGAGAAATAGATAATCCACCGCACACAGCTCCCACCGGCTCAATTATTCCACCAGAAAATGCACAACCTCCAAGCAATGCTGTTGCAATACTCTGCATCTGATAAGAACCTGCGCTGGTAGCATCAGCACCTCTTCCCTGATAGGTAAGAGCCAATCCTGCAAGAATAACAAAAATTGCAGATAACAGATATGCCATACATCTTGCTTTCAGGTAAGACCAGCCATGTTTGGAAATAGAATCCGGGTTGTCTCCTGCCCCTCGAATGATCATACCAAACTTCCATCGATACACCAGCAGGTATGCAACAATGGCAGCTATTACACACATATATACCTGTATCGGAAATACTGGTGTATTAAGCTTATAAATTGTGCTAAGCCATTCCGGACAGCTTCCTCCTGGCGTACTTTGAATCAGTAATGCCGCACCCAGCCATACACTTGACATTCCCAATGTAACAACGATAGATGGCATCTTTCTGGTATGAATCAGAACAGCAGTGCCCACGTAAACCAAAGCAAACAATGCAAGTGCCAGAATCCCTGCTCCAAATGATGCAACAAGGTATGTTGCTGAAATAACATTTACGATTCCCATTGCATTTCCAATACCCAGGTTAATATCACTGACTCCCATAATAAACATCTGGCCAAGTGTCAACAACACAAGTGGTAATGCTGAACCTATCATCATGGTCATGCCCATTCTGGTATTTACATTATGGTTCAGCATAGAAAGAATAATCCAGATAACCAAAAATACCAGAACTGAAATACCTGATCCAGACTGCAAGAAAGAAATCACTTTGTTGCTTTCTTTCTTTTTCTTCTTGTCGTTATGAATTTCTGCTTTTTTGAAGGAGGAAGAAACAATTGCATCCTCGCTTATCCGTCCACCTTCCAAATGGTCTACTATAGTACCATCCCGCATAACATAAACACGATCACATTCTAACATCTCTCTGTCTTCTGTGCTGTACCAGATAACACTTTTGCCAGAATCTGTTATTTCATGGAGAATTTCATAGATATCCTTTTTGGTACCGGCATCAACTCCCCTAGTTGGATCATCAAAAATAATCAGATCTGCACCAGACGCTATTCCACGTCCGATGATTCCTTTTTGCTGATTTCCTCCCGAAAGATTTGTAATGTTATCTTCCGGACCTCTGGCACGAAATTTCAGCTTATCGTACCATTGTTTTGCAAGTTCATCCTGTTTGCTTCTACTTATCAGTCCAAATGCTGTCAAATGGTCAAGACTGGAAATAATAAGGTTGTCTGAAATGCTCCACAATTTGAAAATCCCTTCATGTTGCCTGTCACCACTGACAAAAGATGCTTTTCCTATTGTAGAACATTCTGTTGTATTTCTCTTTTTCTGGTATTCCTTGAATATCATATTAAGAAGTTCTTTCTGTCCTGATCCACCAAGACCGGAAATTCCAACAACTTCTCCCTTGCGAATATTCATAGAAATATCATGCAGATGTTCGTCTGAACAATGTTTGACATCAAGAAGCAGGTTTTCTTTATTAACTCTGTTTTTTTCTTTTGTTTTTCCACCTGCCGTATTCTCCGATTTTCCGCCCATAATACCAATCAGCTGGTCAACATCAACATCCGCCGTATTAAGTTCTCCTACAACAACACCATTTTTCATTACTACAATTCGTGTTGATATTGCGACAATTTCTTCCAGTTTGTGGGAAATATAAATAATCGTCAGTCCTTTTTTTCTCCATCTCTCAATGGCAGCATGGAACTGTTTGATTCTCTCATTTCCAAGAGAAGATGTTGGCTCATCAAAAATAAGGATTTTAAGATCATTTGTGGCCAACGTACAGCAGATTTCCACCATTTGCTTCTGCTCTATTGATAAAGTTTCTACCTTTTTATGTACATCAATATTATTATCTGGAAACACATCATCCAAAATCTGTTTTGCCTTTTCGGCAAGTTCTTTTCTCCAGCCTCTGTTTCCAAATAATTTATGATCCATAATTGTTACTGCGAAATTTTCATAGATTTTCAGGTTATTACACACTGAAAGCTCCTGATAGCAACAGGCTATATATTCCCCTCTTGCAGTATTTGCATTATATTCATCTTTTGAGTATACATGACCTCCAATTTCAATCGTTCCCTCTGTAGCTGAATTAACTCCTGTCAGAATACTCATCAATGTTGATTTACCGGCACCATTTGCACCGATCAAACCTATGACCTCGCCCTCAAAAACATTCAAACTGACATCCTCAAGTGCGTAGGAAATACCATATTTTTTTACAATATTCTGTAATCTGAAACTGTACTTCCTCTCTTCCAATGTAAAATCCCTCCGCTTTTCTTTACTCCATCAGACAATTGCGATAGGTCTTGTGGGAACACCTGTGGCATTCCTGAATTTCGGTGAACAGTTGATAAAACAAAACTCATAAACTTTATCTCTGGACAGTTCTTCCAGCTGAACATATTCCAGAATATTAATACCCTGTTGAATCAGCAGATAATGATGTACAGGCTGCGGATGATGAGGCACACTCATAGAGCCATCTTCATTCTGCCCATCCAGACAGGCTTTGTCGTCACCAATCAGAATAGCCTTACATTCTTCTACAAGATATCTTGCTGCAGAAATTCCAAGCCCTGCTCCTCTTGTTTTCTCTTCTGGCCATCCATTTCCGGTTCGAAGCATAACAGCATCTCCCGGCTGTACTTTAACACCTTCCCACTCCATACATTTTTCACAGTCCTCTGCGGTAATAATGTAATCCAGCGGCAGATGCTCCATCTGCTTCCAGGCAGCGATATCCAGCATCACACCTCTCATGATCATTGGTGGAATTTTGGATGCATCACATTTTGTTGGTCCCATAGAGGATCCATATTCTTTTTCCGTATAACCGTTATACCAATGGTCATCTTCTCCGGCAGTCCAGTGGCAAAGAGCATCTATATGAGTTCCTATGTGCATTGGACCAATGACAACTTCTGTATTACATCCCATATGATATCTGGGATCATTATGTTCATCGTCCATCCATTCCCCTTCTTTGTACCAGTTCATCTGGTCGCAGGCATCTGTATGCTTTAAAACTCTGCGTTTGGAAGGTGACGCATAAGAAATAATTTCATATCCTGCATGGCCATTCCAGATGTTCATGCCTTTAAAACGGACTGTTTCCAAGTCATACACTTTTCCTTTTTTGATAAGAGACACTGCTTTCAGAACGGACGCATCTGTCAACTGATTCATTGCTCCCAGTTCATCATCTTTTCCATATTTCCATTCATTTTTGTTTACCCATGAATCATCTTCATAATCTTTTTTCAAATCCGCACCTCCGTTGTTCTATTTTGTTGCATTCATTTAATTTTTTTGTGCATTTTTTAACATTTTCTTGCGTTTTTCTCTTTTTGTAAGTATAATTATGACAAACTCAATAATATATGTAAAGCATATAAAATAGTTTTTTGTTCTATTTTAAACCAGTTTTATTTATTCTGTTTTTACATCTCATAGATTTGTACATTTTTATTACAAAAGGAGGTATTGCATTGAACACGCAAACACCTATCGTACCAAAAGCCAGGCTGTTACTATTAGCTCCTTACGCAGGACTGAAAGTATTATTTGAAAATATCATCCAAGAATATGACACAGTTGAATTAACTGCCTACGTAAGTGACACCCGCGAAGCGGCAGGATTTGTAAAATCTCTGGATTTATCACAATATGATATCGTTATTTCCAGAGGATATACCTGCGATCTAATTGAGGAAGCGTGCCAGAGACATGTTCTTAATGTCGGAATTTCTATTTATGATGTACTTACTGCTGTTAAAAGGGCCCATACTTATAATGGAAAATATGTTTTTGTCGGTTTCCAAAGCGTTATCTATCTAGCCAAAGTATTAAAAGATATTCTGGAATATGATTTCGATGTGTACACTGTTGAAAACATTCAGCAGATTGAACCCACCTTACTGCAGCTAAAAGAAGCAGGTTATAATATGATCGTGGGAGATGTTGTCACAACAAATGCTGCAAACCGGATTGGTCTTCAAAGCATTTTAATCACTACAAGTGAAGACAGTGTTCGCAAAACACTAAAAGAAAGCATAGAAATTTTTAATGAGAAAAAAAAGCTTTATGAAGAAGTCATTTTCCATAAATTAATTGGACAGAATCTTCACCATACACAAGTTGCAGTTTTTGATTCTGATAATTTATTATATACATCCTCTGATTTTTCCAGAGAACTACTTTCTCTGATGCAGTCAAATGTAGATGCCACTTTGCAAAATCAATCTTCCTACTTTCTTAGAAATCTTGATTTTGTACAGTATTCCATCCATGGCACATCAGTCAGTTATCAGAACAGAAATATTGTTGTCTATACTATAAAAGAACACCAGAGCATGAATACGCCAATAATGATAAAATTTATCAATTCCTCTGATGAGCTTGTAATCAGCCAAAGACTGTTTTATTCACTTAATGCATCCATGCAGAAAATACTTCATGGCATTCAGGATTTTAAATATTACACTCGTCCTATCCTGATAAAAGGACCTTTGTATTCCGGAAAAAGTGAAGTTGCCAAATATATTTATCACAGCAATCCTAAGCAAAATGGGCCTTTGATCACCATTAACTGCAAACGTTTTCAAGCCCGCGAATGGGATCAGTTCTTAAACAAAGACACTTCTCCCTTATATAGTTCCGAGGCAACTTTGTTTTTTCAGAATGTCTCTCAACTGTCAATTGAATGCCAGAAGCAGCTATTATACTATCTTGACAGCAGCAATGCCTGGAAACGAAACCAGATTATTTTTTCTACTGGAGATGCGCCTGAAGATGAAAACGCAAATTATTTTGAAGAAGAATTTCTTCGTGATTTTCGTCCTTTGATTTTGCTTATTCCATCTTTACACGAACGAAAAGAAGATATTCCAAACCTTGCCACACTTTATTTAAATGATTTCATTACAGAACTTGCCAAACCTGTTGTTTCCTTCACTCCCGAAGCCATTCATGTTCTTGAAGATTATGACTGGCCTGGCAACCTCATTCAATTTCAAAATGTAATTAAAAGAGCAATGCTGATCTCAACTGATTTTTACATTAATGTGCAAGACACCCTGGAAGCTTTAAAAGAATATGAAACAGAATATCAACATTCTCATCCCACTTATTCCCTGCAAGGGTCTCTCAGTGATATAACAAAAGGAATTATTCAGGAAGTACTTAAAGAGGAAGGTTATAACCAGAGTAAAACTGCTGCCCGGCTGAAAATCAGCCGGGGCACTCTCCGCCGACATTTAGAAATATAACGAAAAAAGGAGCCTGCCTTCCATGAAAATTCGTGAAAGCCAGGCTCTTTTTTCTCTACTGAAACTTACTACAGATGCTTATTGTGAACTTTCTCGCTTCCTCAACTGCTGTATTAGCCTTATCTATATCTCGTTCCGATGGTAAAAAACTTTCACTTCCAGGATACCTTGTTGTAAAATAAAATCCATCGATTCTGTCCATAGATATTTCCGCTTTTTCCGGTATTTCAAGTCCCATAATTTCCTGAATATACCTCATTAGCCGCCGAAGACTGTGTGTACGTAAAATCATTTCCTTATCCTGCATTTCACTGCGATTTTCCGGTTGTGCATATTCAGAAATAATATGTTTAAGATATCTTTCACAAATATTTTGTCCTAATGCCGCCAATGCTGAGCCTTTATTTCCTGTATCATACGCCTGGCGAAAAAAAAGATAATCATTTTCTGCGAAAGACAAATAGGAATTCATTCCTTCTCCCATATATCTACTCCTTCTCTCAATATATTCTGATAGTACAGCATCTGATTTCTCTTCCAGCTATCGCCAACAACCACCTTCAGATCTACCTCTGCCATATCCATACTCACAGGAGAAACTTCTCCCTTCAGCAATATTACCTCATCTTTATATTTTTTTATGTCGAAATCTGGCTGTAATTCCAGAAAAAGATCCACATCACTTCCATAAGTCTGTTCATTTCTGGCACAGCTTCCATACAGGTAAAGTGCTTTGACGTAAGGTGCTATTGGTGATTTTTTTATGATGTCTACCGCATATTTCATTGACTTTTTGCTACGCAGCTGATATACACCATGCTTACTGACAGACGCTCTATTTCCAATCTTCATATAGCCTCCATATTCTGAAACATTTACACAATCCCCAGAGCTTCCTTGGCAAGCTGATCTACCATATCGTTATATTTGTCGTTGGAATGTCCTTTGACTTTACGAAACTGAATTTTTATTTTCCGTGAAGCTTCTCTGTAAAAATCCCGATAGGCAATGGTTCCCGGTTTGTTTGCCTTCCAGTCTCCGTTACACCAGCTGGCGATTCCCTGATAATCATGATATATAATAATAGAAGGAATCTTATGATCCAGTGCATACTGCATGGCAGCTTCGGAACCTTTGATCTCGCCTGCTACATTACGCATCTGTGCAAGTTCCGAGTCTGTCATCTTCTGTGAAAATTTCTCTTCTTTTCCATCAACAAGAACTACCATCCCATAAGAAAATTCCTTCGTAGCAGCATGGTAGCTTCCATCCACATAAATCTCCACTGCATTTTCTGTATTTTCTGATTTATTGTTTCCTGATGAGACTGATCTGGTAATTCCTGCTTCTCTATCCTTCTGATCTGTCTGTGCTCCCGTAACTCCCAGATACGCTTCTGCCTCTTCTCTGGTTCCAAAACTCTTGTATATCGCTCCCGGATATCCCATTACCTGTTTCTTACAGTCATCCCAGGTAAGGAACATCCCGGTCTTTCGTCCCTGTTTTACTGCATAAAATTTCTTCTTTGCCATGTAGCCTCCTGCATACTTTGATGTTTCATAACTTTGCGAATACCTTTTCTTCTTCCCTCCGGGTCAATATCGGTTGCTTTTTACTGTTCCATATTCCGAAGGTGCATATACACTGTATTTTTGCTGATTCCCAGCATTTCCGCTGTGCGGATCACTGCGTCTTTCATATTGTAGACGCCTTTCTGATAAAGGCGCTGTATGATCTCTTTATTACGGTTAGCTGAAGTAATCTCTTTGTCTTCTATGACTTCTTCCCGGATCTGTTCTACCATATCTTCGAGAAGTTCCACACTGCTTGCGGAAAAATTCTCCTGTCTGCTGACACTCTGATCCGCTTCTCCCACTGTAGCCGGGATAAAATTACGGATATATTCTGAGAAAGGTGTATTCAGATAAAAATTAATGCACAGAAGCCCTATGAGCCTGTTTTTTTCTCCACGAACAGGAATTGTAGTGGAACGTAAAGGTTCTCCCTTTTTGTTCTTTGTAAAATAAGTGATTCCCCTGCTGTCTTTCCCCTGTTTTTCGATTTCTTCCAGAAGATCCAGTGCAAGATCTGTAAGAGGTGCTCCTTCTGTCCTTCCTGTGTGCAGTCCATGGATCACCTTTACTGCGGAGCTAGAATAATCCTCCAGACTGTGAAGGACAAATTCGTAACCTTCGCCCATATACCGGGACAGACCCTCCAGCATGGTTTCGTAAGATCGCAGCACTTCCCTGTCTGTTTTTGTGAGTTTAATATGATGATCTTTCATATAAATAATATATCCTTTTCTGTGTATGGAAAAAAGGGGATGTTTGCACACCCCCTCTTGCTCTCCACATTTATTGATGCCTACGAATTGCTTTGTTACTTCGTAACTCTCGCAATTCTATCAACATTTGGAATTTTTTTCCCTTGGCATCAATTATTCTACTACAGCGATTGCTTCTACTTCGCAGAGAACGTTCTTCGGAAGCTGTTTTACAGCAACACAGGAACGAGCCGGTTTGCTTGTGAAGTATTTTTCATATACTGCGTTGAATGCAGCAAAATCTGCCATATCAGCCAGGAAACATGTTGTTTTTACAACATTGTCAAATCCCAGACCAGCTTCTGCAAGGATTGCTCCAACGTTTTTGCAGGACTGTTCAGCCTGTGTTTCGATTGTATCACCAGCAACTTCTCCTGTTGCAGGATCTACCGGGATCTGTCCGGAAGCGAATACAAAATTGTTTACCATTTTTGCCTGAGAGTATGGTCCGATTGCAGCAGGTGCATTCTTGGTTTCCAGTGTTTTCATTGTGAATTCCTCCTTTTTTATGTTTGATTATGTATGATACCTGCAAATGACTCCTGCCGGTATCCTAATGTTTTAAATATATCACTGAATTTTTGTTCAGTCAATACACTTTTTTACACTTCTCAATATAAATTAGATTTCTTTATACTTTTTCGATATATCAATAATTTTTTTACAATATATCCGTCCGGAAAAAGCAATATGGGGCAACTCATAAAATTTCGCGGTCTCCGGGCACACCGTGCGATACAGAGGATCTGCTATGATTATTTTTGCATTTTTCAGCGCCTCACGAAGTTCTTCTTCGCCCCTTACAATTCGGTCATTTCGGCTCAGAAGTCCTTCGGATTCTTCCAGCGGACAGAGCACCTGACATGCCCTGTGACACTTCTGCTCTATAGCTGCTGCCAGACTTCCCATAGTCACAGGTTCTCCAACGATCATAATCTCCGGTTCCTCTGTAAGTCTTTCCCTGAGATATGGAATCCCGTCTTTTTGCTCCATAGAAGCTGCAATCTTTTCTGCTGTTCCCCATAAGGGTGTTCCCACAACATAAGGAGTCCCGAATTTTTCTTTCAGATATCTGGCTGTCCGAAGTCCCACTGAACTTACCACCAGATTTACCTCTGCTTCTCCTGCCCTTGTGAGAGTTCCCAGGGTATCTCCCATAGCCCAGTCGGAAAGAACCTTCCATCCACATTTTTCTATATTATCTTTCAAGATATCCACACAGCACTGCGGACCAAAGTCCAGAGGAGTCACTCCCAGAAGATTCACTGTATGAGGCTGGATTTTGATCAGGTCTGTCTTTTCCGGTACAAATCTTTCTGCCAGTTTTTCCAGAGCCATACCGGCTCCCCGCACATAATCGTGCATCCCATTGGTGGGAATAGCAAATGTGGGAATCTCCAGATCTTTTTCTACCACACGGGCCAGAGCGGGAAAATCTGTACCACTCATATAAGGAATAGGGGAACCTGCCAATGCAATAAATGCCGGTTTCAGTTCCCTGGCTGCTTCTTCAACATCCTGAATAAATTTTTCATCGTTTCCAAGAATAGCATCAATCTCAGAAAGCCCGGTAATAAAGATCAAACTGTCCTGATCATACCACCGGATCTCGTCATGGGTATTGTAAGTGGAATTGCAGCCGGAAGGGTCGTGCATTACCACCATGCCTCCCAGTTCATATAATGCAGAACACACACCGGATACATCTGCTGTATAAACCGGTATGATCTCATATGCCTGTCTCATATGCAGCTTTCGCACCCCCATCCTTTACGTACTACCAGATCTTCTGTATCTTTTTCCTTCTGGTATGCCTCTGTCATCAGCCCACAGAGACGACGTATTCCATCAAAGCCATAAAGTCCGCCTCCCTGAACCATATTTACAAAGTTTCTACTGCCTGTGAACCAGGCTGCTTTCTGTCCGATGGCAAGAATCTTTCTGTTATTTTTTCTGGAAAGGACTCGCATTTTGACCTGGATCGTGGCTTTCAGCGTCAAATCCGGACAGTTCTTCTGAAGCCACAGAAAATCCTCTTTTTCTTCAGTGCTTATACTGTCCAGGTAGACCGTTTCTACATGGAAACCGTGCGTCAGGAGAAGTTTTGCCAGACCCAGAGGGCGTGGATGAAAGAGATAATCAAGAGCTATGGGAGTATCACCAATAAGCACTCTGGCATTTTGCAGTGCTTCTTCGCACTTCCGGATTTCTTCTTCTACGGAAAAATCTCCCACACCTGTCCATTTATTTTCTGTATCTGATACTGTCCTGTTTTCGGAACCTGTCTTATCTTCTGTCCCGGTATTTCCAGGCAGGTTCAGTGTCTCTGCCAGCTTCTGTAATTCTCCCCGGATTTCTTCATAGTTCCAGCTTCCAGGCAGATACAGATGTTTTCTTTTCAGTCTTTCTGCCAGCATCTCCCCACCATATTTGCCAGGAGGATATACTGTCACAAAAAGACTGCCTTCTCCAAGCCTCTGATATTCTTCCCAGGTATGACATTCCGGCATTTCCGGCACTTTATAATCATATGCTTTCAGCAGACGTTTCAGATCGCTGGTTTCATCCAGAGCAAAATCGCTTCCTGTAATCGTGACCGTATGTGGATCTTTTTTATCTGGTTTCAGCAGATCATACATGGCTTTCCGGAGTTTCTGATCCGGAGTCAGCCCATGTTTCTGCATGATCGGATCCATATAGCAACGTACAAAACAAATATCCGGAAATCTGTTTTCCAGTTCATGATAAACCATCTCCAGATCACATCCCATAAAGTGATGAAGACACACTGTAAAAAGCAGTACTGCCTTTGGTTTCTGAGGAAGTCTGTTCAGCACATCTGAGACACCTTCTATAGTAATGTCCTCCAGATTCCCATTGAGAAGATTTTCCTCCTCCAGGATCACAAAGGAAAAACGGTCTGCTGCGTTCATTTCTGCTGCTGTAAGGACAACTCCCCGCATACAGTTGTCTGCACAGACATAAATCTGTCTCGCCTCTGGCATCAGCATTCCTGTATGGACAATATTCCAGTTGCCATGTACAGGGGAATTGAATTCCAGCCCGGCTTTAAAAGGAACAGGAAAAGATGCTTCTTTTATGGAAATCACCGCACCTTCTTCGCTGATCTCTCCACCAACTCTTTTTAACATGATTTTTCCTCCTGACAGGCTTTCATGATCCTGTCTGCAAGTTCCCGGTATTCTTTTGCCATATCACTGTTGGGATAGACTTCCAGAAGTGTCTTTCCCTGCTCTTCTGCCTGAAGCACCAAATCACTGCGTGAGAGACTGCCAATAACTTCCGTATGAAAATCTCCTGCCAGTTCCTCTACTTTTTCCTCTTCTCTTGGAACATTCCGGCGATTCAGGATGATTCCGCCAAGAGACGCATAACCTCTGTTCCGGAAATTTTTTACTGCCATGGCAATGTTGGCTCCTGCATGGATTGCCATATTTTCTCCAGATGTAATAATAAATACTTTGTCTGCGTAGCCCTTGCGCATAGGCATGGAAAAACCACCGCAGACCACATCGCCCAATACATCATAAAGAACAACATCCGGCTGATAAAGTTCATATGCCCCCAGTTCTTTCAGCTTTTCCAGAGCTGTAATGATTCCTCTTCCTGCACAGCCCAGTCCCGGTGTGGGACCCCCTGCTTCTACACAGACTACATTCTGGTAACCGATCTTTATCATTTCTTCCAGTTTCATGTTCTGTTTCTTCTGGTTATAAAGATCCAGTACTGTAGGAACAGGTTCTCCATGGCGAAGAAGAATGGTGGAATCTGCTTTTGGGTCGCAGCCGATCTGCATGACTTTCAGACCTTTTTCACTTAGAGCAGCTGCCACATTGGAGACAGTGGTGGATTTGCCGATGCCTCCTTTCCCATATACTGCGATTTTGATCATTGTGGTTTCCTCCTGACTCTTTTTATTCAGTCTTTGTGATCACATTGGAGTATGCGGTTTTGGTGGACACGCCTTTCAGACGCCCGATTTTTCCTGACAGGGTGCTGATCACATCCTGAGGTGCGTCGATGGCAATGCTGATAATGCTGATTCCTTTATTTTTGTAAGGAATCCCCATTCGTCCGATAATATATTCTCTGTTTTCACATAAAAGCTGATTGACTGTTTCCACAGCTTCGATGTTTTCAATAATAATAGCAATCACTGCAACTCTAGTATCCATATGGTTTCTCCTAGCAGATGCGTGGTAATAGTTCCCCACCTGGCTGAGGAAGCAGTGCCTGTGTGCCGATTTCTGTTGTCATAACTACTTTTCCGGGCTGGTCTGCGGTAACTTCTCCAATAATAGCTGCATCTTTGGAATAAGGACATTTCTTAAGTGTTTCTACAATCTTTTCTGCTTCTTCCATAGGTGCCATGATCACCATGCGTCCTTCGCATGCCAGATAAAGAGGCTCCAGTCCCAGCATTCCGCAGACACCTTTTACTTCCGGTGCAACAGGAACTTTTGCCGCATCCAGACGGATTCCCACATTGCTCTGTCCTGCAATCTCATAAAGAACTGTTCCCACGCCGCCTCTTGTAGCATCACGTATTACATGAAGATCATGAGTTGTATTCATCACTGCCTCTACGGTTTTCCATAGTGGTGCACAGTCACTGGTTACATCTGCATCAATACCAAAATCCTCTCTTGCAAGAAGGATGGTGCATCCATGGCGGCCGATATCACCGGTAACAATAATGGCATCTCCAGGTTTTGCATAAGTTCCGGCTACATTGACTCCTTCCTGAATCTCGCCCATTCCTGTTGTGGTAATAAATACACCATCTACCTGACCTTTGCCTGCCACCTTGGTATCACCAGATACAATATGTACGCCTGCTTCTTTGGATGTTTTTTCCATGGCAGCTGCAATCTCTTCCAGTTTTTCCATAGGGAATCCCTCTTCAATCACAAAAGCACAGGTAAGATACAGAGGTTTTGCTCCCATACATGCCAGATCGTTGACTGTTCCGCAAATAGAAAGTTTGCCAATATTTCCTCCCGGAAAAAATGCAGGAGATACAATAAATCCATCTGTAGATACAGCCATTCTTCCTTTCGGCGGTACCAGTACCGCTGCATCATCTGCTGTCAGATCATCATTGGCAAAATGTGCTGCAAATACTTTGTCGATCAGTTCAGAAGTCTGGTGTCCACCTGCTCCGTGAGCCATTGTTACTGTTTTATCCTGAATGCTCATAACATTATCCTCTTTTCTATTTATTTTGTATATGTACAGGATCTGCTGATTTACTTCGCAAATCGCTACTCTCTGTTATACATGTAATAAGCCGAACATGCACCTTCATTGGATACCATGCAGGCTCCTACCGGATGCTGGGGTGTACAGACTTTTCCAAAAACTTTGCAGTCTGAAGGTTTGCATTTGCCCTGAAGCACATCTCCACATCGGCATGCAGGATTGGGGTTGCCTTTGATGTCCGGCACCTGATATTTCTTTCTGGCATCAAACTTCTGCCAGTTTTCTTTCAGCTGCACGCCAGAACCTGGGATCACGCCAAGTCCTCTCCACTCACTGTCGCAGGGTTCCATCAGCTCTTCCATCAGCTTCTGAGCCTCTACACTTCCTTCTTCTTTTACCACTCTGGGATAACAATTTACAAAGAAAGGTTTCCCTTTCTGGAACTGCACCAAAGCCACTGCAAGAGCTGTCAGCAGTTCTTTGGCTGTAAAGCCTGCCACAACACCACTGATACCATCTTCTGCTAGGTGTTTACAGAGAGCTGTTCCCGTAATGGCATTGACATGTCCCGGATAAAGAAAAATATCTGCACTGCCTTTCAATGCTTCATAGGCATTTGGCATCGTCTTATTTGCTACAAGAAGGGAATAATTATTAAGACCATCCTCTCTTGCCTGTTTTACAGAAAGACATCCTGAAGGTGTGGTAGTCTCAAATCCAACCGAAAGGAATACGACCTGTTCTCCCGGATTTTCTTTTGCATACTTTTCCGCATCGGCAGGAGAATATACGATTTTTATTTTTGCGCCCTGTTCTCTGGCTCCTGCAAGGCTCATCTTTGTTCCCGGCACCCTCACCAGATCTCCAAAGGTACAGATAGTCACATGTTTCTCCAGTGCAAGCCATACTGCTTCATCAATAAATCCTACCGGTGTTACACATACAGGACAGCCCGGTCCTGAGATCAGTTCTACCTGAGGAGGAAGAAGTTTACGGATTCCCAGCCTGAAAATCTCATGTGTATGGGTTCCACAGACTTCCATAATACGGACTTTGGGTCCATTATAAGTTTCTATAATCTCTTTTGCCGTTTTCTTTTTTTCACTCATTGCAGAAGGTCCTCCATCAACTGGTCTGTCTCACTGTCATCTTCTTCTGTGATCTTTGCAATGGCTACTCCTGCATGAACCATAACATAATCGCCAGGTTCCAGGTCATTAAGAAGCTGTGCAGAAACTTCTCTTTTGGCACCTCCTGCATCTACTACTGCTGTTCCTTCACTGATTTTTACTACTTTTGCTGATAATCCTACACACATAACAAAACCTCCGCTTTTCTATATCAAAATCTATATTTCTTTATTATCCATTATTCAGATATTCCATCCCATATACCGCCTGTCCCAGAGCAATTCCTCCGTCATTTGGCGGCACCAGATGATGACGAAATACTGTAAATTCCATTTTAACAAGATCTTCTTCCACCATTTCCAGAAGAAGGCGATTCTGAAATACCCCACCACTTAAAGCAACTTTACGAACTCCTGTGGTTTCACTGCTGCCTCTCACAGCCTCACAGATCTGATATGCCAGACCTCTGTGGAAAAGCCATGCCAGAATATCCCTGTTCTCTCCATGAAGTTTTCTGTCCACAAGCAGTTTCACCAGTTTTGATGTATTCAGAATAAACCTGTCTTTTTCCTCAGTATTTTCGTTATTGTTTTCTTTTTTATATACAAGATTTCTTCTGCAATCCAGATCATTCCCGTCAGTTCCAGGAAGAAACGTTTTCATTTTTTCATGGACTTTCTCTGCTGCAAATTCCAGTGCCATAGAAGCTTCCCCTTCAAAAGTAGAACTTCGCCGAATACCCAGAATGGCACTTACTCCGTCAAAGAGCCGCCCTGCACTGGTGGAAATCACAGAATTGATACGTCTGTCCGACATAGTAAAAAGGACTTTGGCTTCCTGTTCTGTGCAGAGTTCCAGCTTTTTGATCACTTCCAGTGCTTTTTCCCTGTCACCGGTAATTCCGTAAATCATGGAAACTGCAATTCTCCACCCTTCTTTTGCTGATGTATCGCCTCCTACCTGCACAAAAGGTTCTATACTTCCAAGCCGGTGGAAATTTCTGTAATCACAGAGAAGAATCTCGCCGCCCCATATAGTACCGTCTGTTCCATATCCGGTTCCGTCAAAAGACACTCCTATTACCGGTTCCTGGCAGTCATTTTCTGCCATACAGGAAAGAATATGCGCATAATGATGCTGAACTTTCAAAAGAGGCAGTCCCATTTCTTCTGCCACCACAGTAGAATTATATTTGGGATGTAGGTCGCAGACTGCTATGGAAGGTTCCACTTCCAGAAGTGTTTCCATACGTCCCACTGTCTCTTTCAAAGCTTTTACTGTACGAAGATCTTCCAGATCTCCGATATAAGGAGAAAGATAAAAACGGTTATCCACACCGATGCAAAAAGAATTCTTAAGTTCTCCACCGATTGCCAGCACCTGTCCCTTCTGTTCCGTGGAGATCATAGAAGGAAGAGGTGCATAACCTCTGGATCTCCGGATCATATATGGCTCTCCCTTATAAAAATCCATAACAGAATCGTCTGCCCGAATCCGGATTTTTCGATTATGTGAAAGCATACAGTCACAAAGATAAGCAAGTTCTGACTCTGCATCCTGATCATCTCTGCAGATAGGTGCTCCGGAAGTATTGCCGCTGGTCATCACCAGCAGATCCGGCATTTTTATGCCGTCATCATACTGAAAAAGCAAAAGCTGTACCGGTGCATAAGGAAGCATCACTCCTACTTTAGGATTTCCAGGGGCTACAGAAGGGCATAATTTTCCGGAATCTGATTTTTTATCCAGCAGAAGAATCGGTTTCTGATGTCCATCAAGGATTTTTTCCTGATCCGCTGATACAAAACATTCTTTTTTTGCTGCATCCAGATCTTTTGCCATAACAGCAAAGGGCTTCACAGGTCTTTTTTTCAGAATACGAAGACGACTGACTGCGGCCTCACTTGTGGCATCACAGCAAAGATGAAATCCTCCGATTCCTTTGATTGCCACGATTCCCCCTTCTGAAATAGTCTTTCTTGTATAAGTAATTGCTTCCCGGCCACGTTCTTCCCGGCCAATGAGATAAACTTCCGGACCGCAGTCATTACAGCATACAGGCTGTGCATCATAACGTCTGGTAGCTGGATCATGATATTCTTCTGCACAGGAAGGACACATGGGAAATTCTTTCATACTGGTCCGTTCTCTGTCATATGGCAGTGCATCCAGAATGGTAAGCCTTGGTCCACAGCAGGTACAGTTAATAAAAGGATGAAGGTATCTGCGATTAGATGTAGTAAACATTTCTTCTTTACATTCATCACAGATGGCAATATCCGGAGAAACAAAGATCTCCCCTTTTGTTTTTTCACTTTCGATAATGTCAAATTGCTGATACAACGGAGGATTCTTTACTTCTTCTACATTCATTTTCAGGATAGCTGCTCTTTTGGGTGGTTTATTTTCGATATCGGAAATAAAACCATCTACTGCTTCCTGGGTACCCTGGGCAAAAATTTCCACATAAGGACCTTTGTTGCTGACATTTCCATGTACCTTCCATGCCATGGCATGTCTGGATACAGTAGGCCGGAACCCTACCCCCTGAACAATTCCATAAACCCGGATCTGTTTTGTGATCTGTTTTTTGTTTTTATCTTCCATAAAATATCTCGATTCTGTTCACCTGACCTCAGGGAACTGTTTTTTCAGACTTCTTCCATCAGTCTGCCTGAGACTGCAAAATGTCTTACATTCATAAATCTGTCTTCCGGCTCCGATGTCATAGGCTGCATTGCTGCATCTGCAACTATAAGATCAAAGTGGTTGTTTTTTACCAGATTTATATAGTCATCTTCGTCTCTCAAAAATACATCCTGCTCTTCTTTCAGCTCTTTTTTCATCATGAACCAGCTGGCATTCACTACAGAATCTGCCCCTTTTTTCCGGAATTCTTTTCGAATAGAATCTGCCATTACCTGCTGATGTACCACCAGGATCTTTTTTCCGGTATAATCCATATCCGGGAACAGATCTTCTACAAGAGGATATCCCACTTCGTAGGGTGTACCGAAAGTTTTTTCAAGATACTGAGCTGTTTTCAGAGCTGCAGGTGCCACAACGATATTCCTGCATACAGAAGAGGCTTTTTTTACTTCCGTAAGTCCATCTCCCATTCCATAGCAGACCGCTTTCTGTCCATATGCATCCTGAAACTTCTTTCTGATCTTATCTGCTGCCGTAAGATCACTGATATCCTGAGGGGTCATTCCCAGAATCCCGATTCTGTTCTCATCTACAGGATATTGTTCTGTAGCAAAAGTCTTAAAGAGAGACAGCCATGCTTTTTCCTCTCCTTTATCATAGAGATCCATTCCGTTGGCATCTACCGTCAGGATCGGAAGGTCTGTTTTTTTCTCGCTCATGCGTTTCAGAGCAAGATAATCTGTGCCGATCACTGCTGGAACAGGAGTACCGATAATTGCTGCAAAAGTAGCTTCTACTTTATCTGACGCATCAGCCAGCTTTGCCACCAGCCGGTCATCTCTTCCCAGAATGGCATCCATGTCACGAAGTCCTGCACTGAAAACTGCACTTTTGTTATGGAACCAGCGTGGCTCGTCAAATCCGCAGACATTTCCTGTACAGCCTCCTGCGTCGCAGATTACAAGAATTCCTCCCAGTTCATAAAGCACAGACACTGCTCCGGACTGATCCGGTGCAAAAGGTGTCAGATATTTTCTCAGTCCTCTCATTTCGTCACCTCCGTCAATGCTTCAAATAAATGTCTCACTCCTGCAAATCCATAGGGCTGTGTATCCTGATTCCACATCAGCCCTGGGCAGTCCTGGTGATAGTAAAGTGCGTCCTTGCCAATGGTCATATTTACACCACTGGCAGAAGGATCATAATAGATCATGGTAGGTTCCATATTGGAATAAACTCTGGTTTCCGGGCTTAACTCAGCCAGGGAACGCATATAAACAAAATTCTCTGCTGTAATCGTTCCGTAGATTTCTTTTACCTGGAATCTATATTTCAAAAGTGCCAGGGAAAGCTCAAATGGATCACCATTCATGCACTCTCCTACTGCAAAAGCAGCATCTGGTTTCTTTTGGCGGAATGTTTCTATTGCATATTCTGCCTCTTTTCTTGCATTTTCTGTCTTGAAATTCACGCCCAGTACAGATGCAAGTGCCTGGTACTGGCTGTCAATCTTGTCTGTCTGATAAAGTCTCCGAAGTTCGATAAAGGGAATCTTGAGCCGATTGTGAAAATCTTCTGCAGCAAATCTGGCTTCCGGATGAAGAACCAGGTTAAAATTAGCTTCTGACATATGTGTATATTCTTCAAAATCCCTGCATCTGGAGATTTCATGTACTGTCTTTACCCCTGCTCCATGAAGAAGGCCATATAACTCACAGTCATCTGTAAGAGGTGAAAAAAATCCCAGCAGGTTCACTACATTTGATTTTTTTTTCTGTGGTTCCAGAAGAGAATACAGTGACTGGCGCACATGCACCATAGGTGGCTTCCTGCCCTCTCTGGTCAGTGCATACATATAACAGGGGCGTACCGGAATACCGGCTTTCTCTTCTGCTTTTCGACAGACACGCTCCATATCTGTACCAAGAAGTGCATCCACACAGGTAATACAGATCATCACTACAGAAGGTTTCTTTTCACAGCAGTCACAGATCTCCGCTACTGCTTTGGGGATTTTTTTCAGATGACGTCCTGTAACAATATCTGTCTCGTCCATCATCAGATAAAAAAATCGATTATCGTATTCTCTCATAGAACTGATCAGGGAAGTGTTTCTTCCGCAACATCCTGGTGCCACGATCAGCATAATAGAATCCGGCACAGCAAGTCCTGCTCTCTTTACCCCAAATCCTTCTGCCCCAGGAGAATTAAATGCCAGTGTGGCAGGAGAACTGTAGATCAGATGCGTATTGGAACGAAACTGGTCTGGAATATTATCTCTGCCAGCTTCCTGAAGATCTTTTACTGTAGAATAATAGGCTTCTTTTTTCATGCATCCTCCTCGCTCTGTAAAAGCATTTCCGCAAGATCAAGAAATCTTCTGCTGATCTCCGACTTCGGATCACCCTCGATCACTGTCCGTCCCATATCTTCGTTGCGGATGATCTCATCACTTCTGGGAATCTCACCCACAATGGGAATTCCACTTTTCTTTGAAAATTCTTCTACTTTCTGGTTTTCGTTCTCTACATTACGGTGGTTCAGCACAATGCCAAATACTCTGGCATAACTTCGATCTTCAAAATTTCGTACTGCACTGGAAATATTGTTGGCTGCATAAAGTGCCATCTTTTCGCCCGATGTAACGATCAGGACTTTTTCGGCGTAGCCTTCCCGGATAGGTGCTGCAAATCCTCCACAGACTACATCTCCCAAAACATCGTAGAGTACCACATCCGGCTTGTAGGTTTCAAATAATTTCAGATCTTCCAGCAGCTGGAAAGTAGCGATAATCCCTCTTCCTGCACATCCAAGCCCTGGTGTGGGACCACCTGTCTCAATACAGAGGATACCTCCATAACCGATCCGGGAAATATCTTCCAGTTTTTCCGGTTCTTCATCTTCCTCCCGCATATAATTCATTACCGGACGTAGAGGTTCCCCACCCAAAAGATTAATGGTGGAATCTGCCTTGGGATCACAACCGATCTGTATCACCCTTTTCCCCATGGATGCAAAGGCTGCAGCCAGGTTGGATGTTACTGTAGATTTACCGATACCGCCTTTTCCATAAATCGCAACTTTTAACATTTTATCCTCCCCACTTCCAGAAACTGACTTTTTTATCAAAACGCAAAAAGACTTCTCCACCGTCAGGGTAGAGAAGTCCCATAATAAGCCCACTAAAACTTCCGTCACAACTATTCCTGCTCGGATCTGTCCTTGCTGTCAGAGTCTGTTTTCAATTATCCTGCTGCTGTACTTGCACTCAGCAGCTGTTTCAGGAAATCTGTATATCATTCGGGTAGAAGTATTCATCCCGTCTGAACTCTTTCTGTTATCATAACGCAAACAGCAGGGTCAGTCAATGCTAACACCTGCTGTTTTTGGTAAATGTGTATAATTTCTACAAAATCATGGCAATATTTTGTATCGTTTTAACTATTACTTGTTTTACTGTTTTACGCTGAGACGCACCAATGCCCTCTGAAGTTTTGCCTCGGCTATTTTGTATTCGTTGTCTGTAAGACCGCCTTTGGCCATCATGGCTTCTGCTCTTTGTTTCGCATCCTTGGCTCTCTCTGCGTCAATATCTTCTTTCCACTCCCATGTAGTTGCAAGAAGACGACATGTTCCGTTCATTACAGAAAGCATTCCGCCAATACAGGCTGCTGTCCGTCTGGTTCCGTCTTCCATCACCACACTGGCTTCTCCCATGCCAAGGGCAGTACAGAAATTGCAGTGTCTTGCAAGGATGGCAAGATCTCCACTGATGCTTCTGCAAACTACACGCTCAACATTTCCTTCATAAAGCAGTCCGTCCGGTGTTCCGATTCGTAATGGAAAGGTACTCATAGGACACCTCCTTTACTGCTTCTTCGCTTTTTCAAAAACTTCATCAATAGTTCCTGCAAAAAGGAAGTAGCTTTCCGGAATATCATCGCATTCTCCATCGAGAATCATCTTGAATCCTCTTAAGGTTTCTTTCAGAGGAACGTATTTACCTGGCA
>JABLTO010199711.1_pt1 | contig 33820 bp, 29 predicted proteins | sample 7160091 | NCBI WGS metagenome assembly JABLTO01 (sample SAMN14651225, study PRJNA627086) | human gut metagenome | isolation source: feces | host: Homo sapiens
GATGGATATGGAGTAGGAGATTCAGATCGGAGTAGGTGGAGCGGGAGCCGGATATTATGGAGGTACAACTAGTGATTATGCAGATGGGTGTGAAGCAGGTGCCGGAGGCTCATCATTTATATCTGGATATGAAGGATGTAACGCAATAGACGAAAATTCAACTGAAAACAATATAATACACACAGAAAAAAACATACATTATTCTGGAAGATTTTTTAGTAGTTGTGTGGTTTTAGATGGAAATTCAGAAGATATAATAAAGAAAAACTTAGAAAATGGATATGCAGTAATTACCTACTTAAGTAGTAAATATAAAAGTGCTATAGAGCTAAATAAGTTAATATAAAATTAAAAACATCTCACATCAAACAGAAACCAAAAACATGCTGGTCGACAGGGAACGTCGACCACTATTTTTTATAAACTGTAACTTATTACTCTTTAGGTTTATTAATTTTAATTGCTTTTTTTAAGGTTAAATGATACAATGGCAAAATGAAAAAGAGATGAAGAAAAGAGGAAAAAATTGGAAGAATTACAAGGTCAAATAATTGAATTTATTTTTCAAAATGATGTAAATAGTTATACTATTGCTGTTGTAGAAACAAATGAAGGCGAAGAAATAACTGTAACAGGATATCTTCCATTTATTAATATTGGAGATACTTTAAAAATGTTTGGAAAGCATATTGTTCACCAAGAATATGGAGAACAATTTAAAATAGAAACCTTTGAAAAACTTATGCCACAAACCTTAGATGCTTTAGAACGTTATTTAGCAAATGGAACAATTAAAGGAATTGGACCTTCTATAGCTAAAAGAATTGTTGCAACTTTTGGGGAAGACACAATAAATATTTTTAAATTTGAACCAAAGAAACTTGCTCAAATAAAAGGAATTACAGAAGCAAGAGCAGAAGAAATGAGTAAAGAATTTGTAGAAAACTGGGAGCTATGGCAAATAGTTGGATTTTTAGAGAAGTTTGGAATTAATGTTTCGAGTGCAAAAAAAATATATAAAGAACTAGGAACTGCCACAATAGAAGAAATAGAAAACAACCCATATATATTAGTTGATATAATTCAAAATGTTGATTTTAAAAAAATAGATAAAATGGCATTAGACTTAGGTATGTCTTTAGATAACTCAAAAAGAGTAAAAAGTGGAGTTAAATTTAGTTTAGGAAAAATAAGTTTAAATGGACATTGTTGTACATTAAAACAAAATTTAATAAAATATGTAAGCGATTTATTAGGCGTAAATACAGATATAATTGAAGAAGCTTTGCGAGAATTATTAATAAAAGAAGAAATTGAAATAGAAAAAAGAAATGAAGAAGAATGGGTATATTTAAAATATTTTTACGACGCAGAAAACAATATAGCTCAAAAACTATTAACACTACAAAATTCCAAAAATATAAAAAGAATTAATAATTATGAAATAGAACTTGAAAAAGCAGAAAAAGCAAATTCAATACAACTATCTGAAAAACAAAAGGAAGCAATAAAAAAAGTAAATGAAAATAACGTAACAGTTATTACAGGTGGACCAGGAACAGGTAAAACAACAATAATAAAAACATTAATAGATATTTATAAAATTCATGGAAAAAAAGTTGTGCTATGTGCACCAACAGGAAGAGCGGCCAAAAGAATTACAGAAACCACAGGAGAAGAAGCAAAAACTCTGCATAGGCTCTTAGAAATTGGAAAAATAGAAGATGATGTAAAAAATGTAAATAATAGTAATATTACACCAATAGATGCAGATGTAATTGTTGTAGATGAAATATCTATGGTAGATATGTTTTTAATGAATTATTTACTAAAGGCAGTGTATTTGGGAACAAAATTAGTTTTAGTAGGAGATGCAGACCAATTACCGTCTGTAGGACCAGGGAACATTTTAAAAGACATAATAGAATCTGGAGCAATTGAAACAATACACTTAAATGAAATTTTTAGACAAGCTGCAAAAAGTAAAATAATATTAAATGCACATAGAGTAAATGAAGGAAATCAATTTATAAAATCAAATGAATCAGAAGATGAATTAAAGCAGGACTTTTTCTATATAAATGAAAATAACCAAGAAAAAATGCTATATGAATTAGTTTCATTATGCAAAGGAAGATTACAAAATTACGGAAACTATAACTTTTTTGACAATATACAAATTTTAACGCCAACTAAAAAAGGAATGTTAGGAACAAAAGAACTAAACAAAGTATTGCAAAAAGAACTTAACCCATCTGTAGTTGGAAAAAGAGAAAAGAAAAGTGGAGAAATTATTTTTAGAGAAGGCGACAGAGTAATGCAAACTAAGAATAATTACGATTTATATTGGGAAAAACAAGAAGAAAATGGAACAGGAATTTTTAATGGTGAACTAGGAAGAATTCAAAAGGTTAATGAAGAAGAAAAACAAATAAGAGTAAAGTTTGATGATGGAAAAACTGCATGGTATTTATATTCAGATTTAGACCAATTAGAGCATGCATACAGTATTACAATACATAAATCTCAAGGGAGCGAGTTTGATGTTGTAATAATAGCAATTCCGCCAGCATATCCAATGCTATTAACAAGAAATTTATTATATACAAGTATAACAAGAGCAAAAGAACTGTTAATAATTATTGGTAGCAATAGAACAATTGATTATATGATTAATAATGATAATAATAAAAATAGAAATACAGGGCTTGCATATAAATTAATGCAATTGTAGGGGCGGACGCCTCTGTCCGCCCAAATAAAACATTATATATATTAAGGGGGCAGAAAGGATGTGCGTAATGGATTTTTTGAACTTTTTGTTCCCTGTAAAATGTGGAATATGCAATAAAATTTCGAAAGAGGCAATTTGCAATAATTGCTTAAATAATTTATATAAAATTGAGAAGGTAAAAATTGTAAATGTTAAAAATTGTTATTACAACAAGCATTTGTATATTTTTGACTATAAAGGAATAATAAGAGAAAAAATTATACATTACAAATTTAGAGATAAAGCATATTTATATGATTTTTTTGCTCATATTATGTTAAAAAATAAAAAAATATATAGATTTATAAAAAGTTATGATATAATCATTCCAGTTTCAATTTCTAAACAAAGGTTTAAAGAAAGAGGCTATAACCAAACATTGCTTATAGCAAAGGAATTAGCAAGTAATATTGAAAATTTAGAGCTTAAAAACGATGTTCTTTTTAAAATAAAAAATACAGCTCCGCAGAGTACATTGAATAAAGCTGAAAGAAAGAGTAATTTAAAAGGAGCGTACGCTATAAAAAATGAAATTGAAATAAAAAATAAGAAAATAGTTATATTAGATGATGTATATACAACAGGAAGTACCGCTAAAGAATGTAGCAAATTATTAAAAAGTGCAGGTGCAAAGCAAATTGGAATTATAACAATAGCAAAAGATTAAAAATAGGAGGAATACATATGGAAGATTTAGTTGAAAGCATTTTAGATTATATAAGGTCAGATTATACAGATTATGCAATAATGATAAATGGCGAATGGGGAAGCGGAAAAACTTATTTTTGGAACCATAAAGTACGTAATAAAATAGAATCAATGCAAATAAAAGGTAAGCAATATACTACAATTTATATGTCTTTGTATGGTATTTCTAACCTAGAAGATATAAGCAAAAAAATATTTATAGAAACAACACAACTAATGGATAAAAATTTAAGAAAATATATGAATTCACATGGACAAACTTCAATTCCAGAATATGCTAAAACAGGTCTTGATATGGCAAACTTTTTTGGAGTTACACAAAATGGAGATAAAATAGATTATGCTAAATTTTTCTCTACAGATGATAAAATATTGTGTTTTGATGACCTAGAAAGAGCAAATGTAGATGTTATAGATATATTAGGTTACATAAATAACTTTGTGGAACATGACCATATAAAAACAATTATTATATGTAATGAAAAAGAATTATCTACAAAAATAAAAAATTCAAATGTAGAAATGAAAACCTTTATTGCAACCTATCTTTTAGATAAAGAAGGTGCTTTAACCAAAACGGATAGACCGATGGTTGAACAAATAAAAGATAAAATTGAATATGTTTTTGATAAAGCCAATGAATATGAAAGAATAAAAGAAAAATTAATAGGAGAAACATTTGAATATGCCCCAGAATTTAATTATATAATAAATGGGTTACTTATGAGATATGAAAATGATACAGAATTAATAAGATTTTTAAGAGAAAATACATCACTTATTATCTCAACCTTTAATAAAAGTGGAACACGAAATCTACGTATATTAAAACATGCATTAAATGACTTTAAAAAGATATTTGAAATGGTAAGCAAAAATTATCCTAATACAAGCAACAGAGTATTGCAAACAATGCTTATTTTCACAATAGCTGTTTCTTTTGAAATAAAGGCAGGAAAAATTACAAAAGATAAATTTGTAAATATAGATAGTAACGAAGAATACAAGTCAATTTTAGTATCATCAAGAGTTTTATCAGATAATAGACAATTCTATATAAAAGAATTTGATAGCAATTATTATTATAATTTTAAAGCAGAATATAGATTTTTTAAATTTATTGAAAAATATGTACGTACACGTATTTTTGATATGAAAACTTTTAAAATGGATATGGAAGTTATTATTAATACAGTAGATTTAGACAAACTTCCAGCTTATAAAAGATTACTTACAGAAGAATACTGGAAAATACCAGATGACCAGTTTGCACCTGCAATGGATGTTATATTAAATAATGTAAAAAATGGTGAACTAGAATTAATAGATATAGTTAAATTGTATGCATATTTTAATTACTTTGCTAAAAAAGGATTAATTATGTATGATACAAAAACTATAAAAAGTGTATTTTTAAATGGTATGAATATATCTTCGTTAAAATCAAAATATTGTGATAATGTTGAAGAAGAACTAGCTAAAATTACTGTAGATGGCGAAATGAATGAAGATATGGAAGAAATTTTAAAACAATTTAATGAACTAAACTTAACATTAAAAGAAAAAATGCTTAGAGAAAAAGCAGAAGAAATATTCAAATACATTCCAATGAAAATGGAAGTATTCTATGAAAAATTTGATAAAGAATGTATGAACGTTCCGATATTCAAATATTACGATGCATACCAAATTTTCCAAAGAATATCATGTGCAAGCAATGAAGATATAGTAACAATAAAAGAAAAATTGGTAAAAAGAGCAGAAAAATACACAAAAGAAATAGAACCAGAAATGAAAAACATAAAACAATTAAAACAAATAATGGATGATTATATCCATGGAAAAGACATTTCAATAAAAATTGTAATGTTAAAAGACTTTTCTAAAGAATTGGGCTATATTTTAGATAAATATAAAACACCATTCTTAGGAAGAAGAGAAGAATAAAGAAAAATAATTTTTGAATAAAAATTTCCTTTTTTGACAAAATAAAAATAGACATAAAAAAAGAGCAAAAATAAAAGGAGGAAATTTATGAAAGCCACAGGTGTTGTAAGAAGAATTGATGATTTAGGTAGAGTTGTTATACCAAAAGAAATAAGAAAAACTTTAAGGATAAAAGAAGGAGACCCTCTTGAAATATTTACAGATAGAGAAGGTCAAGTAATTTTAAAGAAATATTCTCCAATAGGCGAACTTTCAGAATTTGCAATAGGATATGCAGAAACACTTGCAAAAACAACAGGACACATTGCATGCATAACAGATAAAGATACTGTAATTGCTGTATCAGGTGGAGCAAAGAAAGAATTATTAGAACAAAATTTAAGCCAAGAAGTAGAACAAATAATGGAAGACAAAGAAGTATATACAAGTAACGAAAACAACGATGTTTCAGTTCCAATAGTAAAAAATGATAACAAAGAAAGAAAATTCAATTCACAAATAGTATATCCTATAATTTCAGATGGAGATGCCATTGGAACAGTAATATTAATATCAAAAGAGCCAAGAACAAAAATGAATGATGTAGAAAAGAAAGTTGCACAATCTGCAGCAAATTTTTTAGGAACACAAATGGAAATATAAAATTAAGGTAGACACGTGAGGAACGTGTCTATTTTTCTTGACAAATGTAGTGTTTCAATATAAAATTACAAAAGAAAATTATATGAGGTAAAATAAATGAAAAAGTTACTGTTTTCAGCATATTCATTAGATGTTGGTGGAATAGAAACAGCATTAGTTACACTTCTAAATGAACTTGCAAAAAAACAATATGAAATAACACTTGTTTTAGAAAAAAAACAAGGAATATTTCTAGAAGATATAGATAAAAAAATAAAAATTATAGAATACTCACCTAGTAATAATAAAAATGTTTTTTTAAGAAAAATTATAAACCTAGCAAAAAGAACAAAATTTATATTAAAATATAAAAATAAATTCGATTTTTCAGCAAGCTATGCTACATATTCTTTGCCAGGTTCATTTGTTGCAAGAACAGCTTCAAAAAATAGTGTACTTTGGGTACATTCAAATTATATGACTCTTTTTAACAATGATAAAAATGAATTTAATAAATTTTTTGAACAATTAAATATTAAACAATTTTCAAAAATAATATTTGTATCAAATGATGCTAAAAATGCTTTTATAGAACAATTTGCAAAGTTTGGAGAAAAAAGTATAGTAATAAATAATATAATTGACTACAATAAAATATTAAAACTTTCTGAAGAAAATATAACAGAAAAGAAAGAAGATAATACAACTACTTTCTTATATGTTGGAAGACTTACTGAAAAAGATAAAAAAGTAAGCAGAATTATTGAAAGTGCAAAAATATTAAAGGAAAAAAATGTACAATTCAAGGTAATAATTATAGGAGATGGAAAAGATAAAAAACAATATACTAAAATGGTGCAAGATTATGAGTTAGATAAGTATGTTATTTTCTTAGGTAAAAAGAAAAATCCGTATCCATATTTTAAAGTAAGTGATTATTTAATATTAACATCGGAATATGAAGGATTTCCAGTGGTTTATAATGAAGCTAAGATATTAAATTTACCTGTAATAACAACTAATGTATCAGATAGCGAAACAATAATTGGTAATAACTATGGAATTATTACAAGTAAAGATATAAATAATATTGCTAAAAACATGGAAATGGTAATAAACTCTAAAATACAAAATAAAGAAAAATTTGATTTTAAGAAGTATAACGAAATAAATATACAAAAATTAGAAAAAATTATTAATTAGCAATTTGACATACTTGTCTTGTGTGTTATAATATCAAAGATACAAAAACTAAGGGAGAAAAAATAATGAATAAAGATAATCAAACAGTTATTAGTGTTAAAAATGTAACAAAAAAATTCAATGTTTATTTTGACAAAACAAATACAATAAAGGAAAAATTGTTGTTTTGGAATAGGTCAAAAAACAAAGAAGAAAGAACAGTTTTAGATGATATTAGCCTAGATATAAAAAAGGGCGAAGTTGTAGGTTTAATAGGCACAAACGGAAGTGGAAAATCTACACTATTAAAATTAATGACTAAAATAATTTATCCTACAAAAGGAACAATTGAAACAAAAGGAAAACTTACATCACTTCTTGAGTTGGGAGCAGGGTTTCATCCAGACTTTTCTGGAAGAGAAAATATCTATTTTAATGCTTCAATATTTGGATTAACAAGAAAAGAAATAGATGCTAGATTAGAACAAATAATAGAATTTTCAGAATTAAAAGATTTTATAGATAACCCAGTAAGAACATATTCATCTGGTATGTATATGAGACTTGCGTTCTCTGTTGCAATAAATGTTGATGCTGAAATTTTATTAGTTGATGAAATATTATCTGTTGGTGACCAACATTTCCAAGAAAAATGTTTCAAAAAAATAGAAGAATTAAAAGCAGAAGGAAAAACAATTGTAATAGTTACACATACAATGGGAGCTGTTGAAAGATTTTGCGATAGAGCAGTATGGCTTTACAACGGAAAAATAAAAATGGATGGAACTGCAAAAGAAGTTGTTCCAGAATATTTAAAAGTTACAGCATAGAAGGGAAAAATATTATGATAGAAATGTTTAAAAATATATATCAATATAGAGAATTGTTAAAAACAAATATAAAAAAAGAAATTAGAGGAAAATATAAACATTCATTTTTAGGTGTATTATGGTCATTTTTATATCCATTATTACAACTTGCAGTGTATGCAATAATATTTCCTTTAATACTTAGAAATACACAAGACCATTATGTTATATTCTTGTGTGTAGCATTAATACCATGGAACTATTTTACAACAATAGTTACACAATCAACTGGAACAATAATTGCAAATGGAGACATAGTAAAAAAAGTATACTTTCCAAGAGAAATATTGCCAATATCAGTTGTTACAAGTCAATTAGTAAACTTTTTAATTTCAACAATAATAATTTTAGCATTTGTACTATTTTCAGGAATGGGAATATCTAAATATATATTATTTTATCCTGTAATACTATTAATACAATATATCTTTTCAGTAGGGGTAGCATTTATAGTATCAAGTGCAACAGTATTTTTAAGAGACTTAGAACATTTAATAAGTATAGCAATGATGATGTTATTTTATGCAACACCTATTGCATATTCAGCAGATACAATACCTGCAAATTATTCTTTTATAATAACTTTAAATCCTATGGCACATATATTAAATGCATATAGAGACATTTTTTATTATCAAAGAATGCCTGAGCTTCAAACATTAGCAATTATATTCGCAATATCTGTAGCTTTATTTGTTGTTGGTTATGCTATATTTAATAAATTACAAAAAAGTTTTGCAGAAGAATTATAAAAAGAAAAAAGGTAATAATTATGTATAAAATAAGTGTAATAGTACCTGTATATAATACTGAAAAATATATAAAAAAATGTTTAGACTCATTGGTTAATCAAACTATGAAAAATATAGAAATCATAGTGGTTAATGATGGGTCTAATGACCATTCTGAAGAAATAATTAAAGATTACGAAAACAAATATCCAGAGATGGTTAAATATTATAAAAAAGAAAATGGAGGATTATCTAGTGCTAGAAATTATGGATTAGAAAAAGCAAAAGGAGAGTATATTGCATTTGTAGATTCAGATGATTATATAGATAAAGAACTATTTTCAAAATTAGATGAGTATATAGATAAAAATATAGATTTAATAAAATTTAAAACCATAAAAAAATATCAAGATGGAAAAATAGAGAGAATTTGTGGACCAATCTTTGAAGTATGTACTGGAGAAGAAGCGTTTAACAAATTATATTCAAAAGATATACTAATTGAACCAGCTTGGTTATACTTATATAGAAAAGAATTTTGGACCAAAAACAATTTTAAGTATGCAGAAAATTTATATCATGAAGATTTTGGATTAACTCCTATAGTAATTGCAAAAGCTAAAACTGTTGTATCAACAGAAGTTTATGGCTATTACTATATTCAAAGAGAAAATAGTATTGTTACAGACAAAACAAAAAATGTAAGAAAAGCTTATGATTTACTAAAACATTATGGTAATATGCTAAAAGAAATTAAAAACATAAATTTAGAGAAAAAAACAAAAGAAAATATAAAAATGTTTTATACAAATTGCATATTATTAAAGACTAATGAACTAGGCAGAACAGAGCAAAAAGAGTATATTAAAGAAATAAAAAAGAGAAAAATAGTAAAAAACATAAAAGCAAGAAATTTAAAACAATTAATAAAAAAGATTTTATTAAATATTAGTATAAAACTTTATTTGAAAATGAGGTGAATGTATGAAAATGTCTAGAGAAGAAAAAACAGAGATAATAAATTTGGAATTAGAAGAAGAAAATAAAATTTTATTATCAAAAATGAAAAAACTACAAGAAGAATATGAAGTTTTGAGAAAAGATAACATATATTTAAAAAATGAGTATGAAAAAACTTATAGTGAATTAGAAAAAATAAAATACTCAAGAACCTACAAGTTTGCGAATAAGTTAAATAATATTATTAGGAGAAAATAAAAATGAAAAAAAGAATATTATTAGTTGTTGATAATGAAGAATGGGCCTTAGGAAATATTGCTTATAAATTAAAAGAAAATTTAAAAGAGTTTTACGATATAAATGTAGTTACGTTAGAAATGTTCAAAGATAACATAGTAAGAATAATGATTTTATCTAAAAAATATGATTTAATCCATTTTTTATGGAGAGGGCATATATATTGGCTTTATAGTGATTTTGCAAAAGACTATATTAAAAATTTAGGCTATGAATTCAAAGAATTTTCTAATGAGTTTGTATCAAATAATATAATTACAACAACTATATGTGATCACCTTTTCTTAACTGAAGATGAAGAAAAAACAACAGAATTAATTTTATCAAATGTAAAAAATTATATCGTAACATCCCAAAAACTTAAAGAGATATATAATAATATTCCAAATATAAAAAGTCCTAAATGTGTTATACATGATGGCGTAGATTTAAATATGTTTTATAAGAAAAAAGAAGGAAGAAAAGATAATAATATAAGAATAGGCTGGGCAGGAAATAGCAAATTTACAGATTCAGAAAATGATGCAGATTTAAAAGGCTTAAATAATATTATAAAACCAGCTATTAAAGAGCTAAAAGAAGAAGGATACAATATTGAGGAAAAATTTGCAGATAGAAATGAAGGAATGATTCCTCACGAAAAAATGCCGAAATATTACAATAGTATAGATGTATATATATGTGCATCGAAAACAGAAGGAACACCAGCTCCTGTATTAGAAGCAATGGCATGTGGAATACCTATTATATCAACAGATGTTGGCATTGTGCCTGAAGCATTCGGAGAAAAACAAAAAGAATTTATAATGGAAGAAAGAACGAAAGAATGCTTAAAAAGTAAAATGAAAAAGTTGATAGAAAACAAAGAATACTTTGAAGAATTATCAAAGGAAAATTTGGAACAAATAAAAAAATGGGATTGGAAAATAATCTCATTGCAGTACAAGGAATTCTTTGATGAAAATTTAAAAGATGGAGAAATAAAAAATGCCTAAAGTAAGTGTTATAGTTCCAGTGTATAATGTTGAAGAATATTTAGAAAGATGTTTAGATTCACTTGTAAATCAAACATTGAAAGATATTGAAATAATTATAGTAAATGATGGCTCTACAGATGGTTCAAAAGAAAAAATACAAAAATATATAAATACATATAAAAATATAGTATATCTTGAAAAAAAAAATGGAGGACTTTCAAGTGCTAGAAATTATGGAATACCATATGCCAAAGGAGAGTACATAGGATTTGTTGATTCAGACGATTATGTTGAACTTACTATGTATGAAAAAATGTACAATAAAGCAATAGAAGAAAAAAGCGATATGGTAGAGTGCGATTTCATATGGGAGTACCCTAATAAAAAAAGAGAAGACATAGGAAAAGTATATTCTAGTAAAAAAGAAGCTATTATAGAGGCAAGAGTTGTAGCTTGGAATAAAATTATAAAAAAAGATATTATAGAAAAAACAAAAATTACATTTCCTGAAGGATTAAGATATGAAGATATTGAATTCTTTTATAAAATAGTTCCATATTTAGATAAAATTTCATTTGTAAAAGAAACACTTGTGCATTATGTGCAAAGAGAAAGTTCAATAGCAAATACTCAAAATGAAAGAACAGGTGAAATATTTAAGATATGGGAAAATGTTTTGAACTATTATATAGAAAATAATATTTTTAACGAATATAGAAGTGAATTAGAATATTCTTATACAAGAATTTTACTATGCAGTTCATTAAAAAGAATTATAAAAGTAAAGGATAGAAAAGTAAGGAAAGCATTGATAAAATTAACTTGGCAAAATCTAAATAAAAAGTTTCCTCAGTGGAAACAGAATAAATATTTAAATAGTACAAAATCATTTAAAAATTTGTATTTAAAATCTATTAATAAATTTATAATAAATTTATTATAAATAACACAATTAATTTTATTTTAAAATTCCGTTCTCCAAACGTTTTAAGACAGATAAAATATTCATACTTTTGAGCCACGGTCTCTAATTATATGTAATAGTCGGGTCGAACTCGTTTTAAAATATAAATTAATTGTGTTCTATAAGAATTTGAGGTAGATAAATGAAGAAGATTGTTTTTGGTATTACTGGTTTAACACTTGGTGGAGCAGAAAGAACTTTAGTAGATATTGCAAATAGACTTTGTTATAGATATGAAGTTACAATTTTTTGCTTATATGCTGGTGGTGAACTAGAAAAGGAATTATCAAGTAAAATAAAAGTGATACATATATGTAAAAAAAGATATGATGAACTAAACAAATTTGAACAAAAGTATATGGTTCTAAAAATATTATTTAGTACGAAGTTTTTATATAAAACATATATATGGAGAAAGTTTGATAAAGAAATAGCTTTTTTGGAAGGGCCAATTACAAGAATTTTTTCTGTTGGAAAAGATAAAAAAAGAAAAATTGCATGGGTTCATAATGATATTTCAAAAGTATTTGGTAAAAGCTTTAAATCTAAGTTGAAAGCTTTTGTTGATAAATTCATATACAAAAAGTATGGTACGCTTGTATTTGTTAGTAATGATAACTTAAAGAAATTTGAGAGTAAATATAAAACAAAAAATGATAAAAAAGTTATATATAATTTTATAGAAACATATGAAGTTTTAAAAAAATCAAATAGTAAAGTTGAAGTTGATTTTGATGAGAAGACAACAAATTTTGTATCTGTATGTAGATTAGTAGAGCAAAAGGCAGTAGATAGATTAATAAATGTACATAGTAAATTAATAAAAGATGGTTTAATACATAATTTTTATATAGTAGGAGATGGACCAAGAAAAGCAGACCTAGAAAATTTAATAAAAGAAAAAAATGTACAAGCTACATTTCATTTACTAGGAAAAAAGGAAAATCCATATCCATATATAAAAGAAGCGGATTACTTTTGTTTACTAACATATTTTGAAGGATACCCAATGGTATTAGAAGAAGCAAAAATACTAGATAAATATATTTTAATAACAGATACAGCAGCAAGAGAAACAGTAGAAAATTACAATAAAAGTAAAATATTCGAAAACACAGAAGAAGGAATTTATGAAGGTTTAAAAAATATATTAATGAATAATGGTAATAACCTTAAAAAAGAACATTCACAAGAACTATATGATAACAGAAATATAATTGAACAAATTTGTAAATTAATAGAAGAATAAAAGGAGATAATTCTAATGCTGAAAATTTCAATATTAACACCAACATATAATAGGGTGAAATTGCTACCACGTTTATACAATAGCATAGCTAAAAATTTAGAAGATAATATACAAATAGAATGGCTAATAATGGATGATGGTTCAATGGATAATACTCAAGAGGTAGTAAGTAAATTTAAAGAATATCCAAATTTGAAAATTAAATATTATTTTCAAGAAAATAGCGGGAAAATGAAAGCATTAAACAATTTAATGAAACGAGTAACGGGAGATTTAATTGTAGAGTGCGATTCAGACGATTTTTTTGCAGATAATAGTTTTAAATTAATAAATGAAGAATACGAAAAATGCAAAACAGATAAAGAACTATATGCAATGTGCTTTTTGAAATTTGACCAAGATGGAAATAATATAGGTAAAGAATTCAAATATGAAAAAACAACTATGTTTGATTTGTATTTTAAAGAAGGGGAAAATGGAGAAAAAGCTTTAGTATATTTTTCAGATGTTAGAAAACGATATGAGTACAAATTAGAAAAAAATGAAAAGTTTGGAACAGAAGCAAGACTTCATCATAAATTAGATGAAAAATACAAAATAAAGTGCATAAATGAACCGATAATGATATGTGAATATCAAAAAGACGGATATACTAAAAATATAAAGAATATATTTAAAGAAAATCCATTTGGATATTATGAATATTTTAAAGAAATATTAGAAAAAGACATGTCAGGTGTTAATTTTGGCAAAAGACTTTATGTAATAAAACACTATATATTATTTAGTTATTTAACAAAGAAAAAAATAGATATTACAAATGTAAAAAATATTATAAATAAAGCTTTAATTATTTTGCTGTATATACCAGGAATAGCAAAAAGTAAAAAATTTTGATATTTTTTTTATAATGTTTGCAAAAATAGTAGTATTATAGTAAAATGTAGAAAAAATTAACAATGTGGGTGAAAAAATGAACGAAGACTTTCTATTTTCGATAATTATGCCAGTATATAACACTGAAAAATATATAGAAAAAAGCTTACAATCTGTATATGAAGCAATAGATACAGATTGCGAGGTTATAATAGTAAATGATGGTTCAAAAGATAATTCAGAAAAAATCATTCTAAAATTTTTAGAAAATTTACCAGAAAAGTTTAAAGATAATTTTGTATATACCAAAAAAGAAAATAAAGGCTTGGCAGACACAAAAAATGTTGGAATTGAAATGTCAAGAGGAAAATATATAAGTGTTGTAGATTCAGATGATTTCATAAGTAAAGACTTTTATAAAGTTGCAAGAGAATATATAAAAGAAGGCTATGAAATTATAATTTATGATGTATATGTAGTATTTGAAAATAAACAAAATGTAGATTATGCCTCAAGAGCATATAGCGATTACAAAAAAGATTACTTAGCAGGACTATTAAATGGAGCAATTTCAGGGTCATCTTGTAACAAAATAATAAAAAAAGAATTATATTCAGAACACCAATTTCCAGTAGGAAAGGAATATGAAGATACAGCCGTTACACCATTTATATTGTCAGAAACAAATAAAATAAAATATCTTCCATATGCAATGTATTATTACTTACAAAGAGGAAAATCTATTGTTGCAACAAATACATTAGAAATGGCTTTTTATAAAATATGTGAGAATATAAGCAAAGTTATATCAGAAAAAAGTAAAAATAATAATGAAGATGAAATATGTAAAAAGTATGAATTTGTTATAAACGAATTTATAATAGATAGAATGTTAGATTATTTTATAAGTGATTACAATTTGAATAAAAACGAATTTATTAATAATATAAAAGGCTTTTCTGAAAATAACAGAAATACTATAAAATACATAATAAAAAATAATCTAGTTAATAATATTCAAAATCATTATTCAGCAAGCCAGAAAGAGATGTTAGTTAAAATATTAAATTACTTAAAAAATAACGAATATAAAAATGTTGTAAAAGAGCTACAAAAGAGAAAATTATTAAATTATGTAAGAAAAATAATGGGTAATATGAAACAATTTATAAAAGCAATTTTAGGTAAATAAATGGAGGAATAAAATTGATAAAGAAAATACATTACTGTTGGTTTGGTGGAAAAAAATTACCAAAAGATGTAAAAAAATGCATAGCAACTTGGAAAAAAATGCTTCCAGATTATGAAATTATAGAATGGAACGAAGAAAAATTTGATGTTAATTCAGTTCCATTTGTTAAGCAAGCATATGATAATAAAAAATGGGCTTTTGTCAGTGATTATGTAAGAACATATGCTTTATATGAACAAGGTGGATTATATTTAGATACAGATGTAAAAATTTTAAAAAATGTTGAAGATATAATAGATAAAAATCTTGTGTTTGGATATGAAGATAGCGGATATTTTGGAACAGCAGTAATCGCGACAAACATAAAAAATAATCCATATATAAAAGATATATTAGATTTTTATAATAATATAAAAGATTTTAATGTGGATATTATATATAATTATGCAAATCCTGCAATTATTACTAAAAGTATATCAAAATACCATGTGAAAAAATTAGAAAATGGCGTAAAAATATTTAATGATGAAGTTTATGTGTATCCAAGAGATTATTTTTATCCATTAAGTTATAATTATTCTGAAAAAATTTATACTAAAAATACATGTATGGTACATTTATTTAATGGAACTTGGACTGATAAAGGCGAGAGAAGAACAATAGGGTTATATAGGAAATTTGGTCTAGGATTAGGGGGATTTTTAAATAACTGTATCAATTCCATTTTTACTGTTAGAGATGCTATAAAGAAAACAATAAAAAATATATTTAACTATTTCAGAATGAAATATTCAATATATTTTAATAGAAATAAAAGAGTAAATAGAATTAAGGAAAATCTAAAAAAATGTAAAGAAAATTATATTGCAATTTATGATCCAGACTATCCAGAACTTAAAGAGTGTTTTGATAAAATGTTTGAAAACAATATAATAGATATTAGACAACAATATACTGAAAAAGAAGCTAAAATGATAGCAAAAGAAATTGTGAAAACTAAAGTAAATTTAGTAATATTTAACTCTTATTCAAAAGGATGGAATTACATTATTCAAGAGTTAAAAAAATTAAAATCAGAAATAAAAATAAAAAATATAGTATATTATAATAATATTTTATTAAGCGATGGTTATTATGCTGAAGTAAATAAAAATATATTAGATATGTATTTTAAAGAATATATTGATGAATTAGGATTTATAGAACAAGAAGCTTATGAATTTTATAAAAATAAAGGCTATAATGCAAAATTGCTTTATTTAAATAAAACAAATATAAAAAATGAAAAAATAAAAGATGCAAACAAAAAAGTTGATTTCGAAAACTTAAGAGTTGGAATGTATTTTAAATATGATAGGCAAATAGAAAATATATATAATCAATTAAGTGCAGTGAGTTTATTTGAAAATTCTAAATTAGATTGTGCACCTTTGAACTACAGAATTTCAGACTTAGCAAAAAAATATAATCTAACTTTATCAGGCCTAACAAACTGGAATACCAAATATGAAATTGTAGAAAGAATGAAAGAAAATGACATAAATTTGAACATAACACATTCAAATATAGTACCTAATATTATTTTAGAAAGCTTTGAAAATGGAATTCCATGCCTAGTAGGAAAAAATAGCAATTTATTTATAAATACAGAATTAGAACAATATATAGTTGTAAATAATTCTAATGATATTATGGAAATATACGAAAAAATAAAAAAGACATTGGAAAATAAAGAATTAGTTATGAAATTATATAGTAATTGGAAAGAACAATATATTACTGAATCTAATAAAAGAATAGAAGAATTTATAAATAACTAATTAAGAAGGGAAGTTAAATGAAAAATAAAAAAGAAAGAAAAAGCAAAATTGAAAAAATAGATTTTATTATATTTTTTATGATTTTAATTGTTTTTGGAATTGCATTATTAGGATTCTATCCTGCCATAATGACATCTGATTGTGTTGATCAAATGGGACAGGCAGAAACTGGAAATTATAGAGCTTCTCATCCAATATTTCATACAGCTATAATAGGAAATATTGCAAAAATATTTGGTACAGTATCAGCTTCTGCAATATTTCAAATTATTGTTTTTGCAATAATTTGGACTTGGGGATGTAAAATTCTTAGAAGTGAAAACAGTACATTTAAATATAAATTAATTCAATGTATTATAACATTTATTGTTGTTATAATTCCTTTAAACTTTATGTATGCAATTACATTGTGGAAAGATATATTATATACATACTCTTTTTTAGCACTAATAATATGTGTATATAATTTTATAAGAAAAGATTATAAAGTTAATATATTAGATATTATATTAACGTCATTAGCACTTGTATGTATTGCTAAGTTTAGATACAATGGACCAGCAGTAAGTTTTGTAATGTTTGCTTTAATACTTATAATAAATTTTATAAAACAAAGAAGAATAAAAATTAGTTCATTGTTTATTATTTCGTTTTTAATTATGTATATATTAGCAGGGATTCCTGGAAAAGTTTTAGTAAAATCAAATTCATCATCTGGAACAAATGTGTTTGGGGCGTTTAATGGTACAATGTATCATGCTATGGGAGCTATATTAAATACTGATGTTGAGATTGATGAAGAGGACAAGGAATTTTTAAACTCTATATTAGAATTAAATGAATGGAAGGAATGCTATAATGCTTATACTGCAGCTAATATACATTATAATCCAGACATTCATTATGATGTATGTTCAACTAAGGAAAATTTGGATAAGTTCAAAAGTATATTTATAAAGTATGCAAAAAAAGAACCAAAAGCAGTTGTTATGCATTTCATAAAATTAAATTCAATAAATTGGAGTATAAAAGAATATGCTCCTATGAATAATATTGTTGTTACAAATGCTTGGATAAGTGAAATGTCGAATGGAAAATATGATACAAAACCTGTATCAAAAACAATAAATAATGTATTAATGAATTATATAAATTATACATGGGGAAATAGAATACTATATGAGATAATATATAGACCAGCAGTACCATTATATGCATCTATAATTTTAATAATAATTTTAGTTGTTAAAAACAAAAAAATTGATTATGCTTTAATAGAATTACCAATGTTGTTGAATTTGGGAACATATATATTTATATTTGTATCACAAGATCAAAGATATTTTTATCCAAATTTTATAACTTTATATTTTGTAATATTATTGTATTTTCAAATAAAAACAAAAAATAAAAGAATTATAAATTTAAAGGACAGTAAATACGAAAAAACTATAGTTATGATAGCTGTTAACAATGAAGAAGATGATATAAATAATTTGATAGAAAATACTAATTCTAATTATGATTATTTAATTATAAATAATACAGGAAACAATGAAGCTTTAAGAAATATTAGTAAGAACAATATAAAAGTTATAAACTTAATTAATAAACTAAAACAAGAAGACGCTTATCAACTTGGATATAAATATTCGTTAGAAAATGGATATGATATAGCAGTTCAATTAAATGTTAATTCAAAAGTTAATGTGGAAAAAATTATAAATAATATTAAAAGTAAAAAAGCAAATATGGTTGTTATATCACAAGAAAGTAATAAAAAAATAAGAAATAAATTATATAGATTAAAAGCAAAAATAGCTACAAATAATAATTTTAAAAGTCCAGAATCAAATGAAAAAGTATTAGATAGAAATTTAATTGAAATATTTTCAAAAAATAATTACAATGAATATGAAAAAACTATAATTGCATATAATTGCTCTAATGTTTTAGAAATATGTGAATAATTTAGAAAGGAAAACAGTATGAGAGAGTTAGTTCTTATTGGAATAATATTATTTATTATAATTATTCAAAAATTGTACAGAAATAGAAAATTAGAAAAAAATATGTTTTATGTATGGGAAGGTGTTGGAATTATAGTACTATTATTTGCTATATTTCCAAACTTAATAACAAAAATTGCTCAATTATTGGGAATATATTTTCCACATACACTTGTAGTTCTTGCTGGATTATTAATAATAGGAATATATGTGTTGTATTTATCTATATTAGTATCTAAACAAAGTAAAATGATTACAAATTTAACAGAGGAACTATCAATATTAAAAGATAATAAAAAAAAATAGGAGAGAAGATTATGGATGAAGTTGCAGTATTAATACCTTGTTATAATGAGGAAAAAACAATAGAAAAAGTAGTAAAAGATTTCAAAAAAAGTTTGCCAGAAGCAAAAATATATGTGTATGATAATAATTCTAAAGATAAAACAGCTGAAATTGCGGAAAAAGCAGGAGCTATAGTAAGAAAAGAAACTAAACAAGGAAAAGGAAACGTAATAAGAACAATGTTTAGAGAAATTAATGCTAAATGTTATATTATGGTTGATGGAGATGATACATATCCAGCAGAAGATGCGCCTAAGTTTGTAAAAGCAGTTTTGGAAGATAATATAGATATGGTAATTGGAGATAGATTATCATCAACATATTTTACAGAAAATAAAAGATTATTTCACAATTTTGGAAATGTATTAGTTAGAGCATTAATTAACAGAATATACAATAGTAATATTAGAGATGTTATGACTGGATATAGAGCTTTTAGTTATAAGTTTGTAAAAACATTTCCTGTTTTATCTAAAGGATTCGAATTAGAAACTGAAATGACTATTCATACATTAGATAAAAATTTAAAGTCAGAAAATATAATAATTGAATATAGAGATAGACCAAATGGAAGTGTATCAAAATTAAATACAATTTCAGATGGAATAAGAGTTTTAAAAACAATTTTAGGATTTTATAAGAATTATAAACCTTTTGGCTTCTTTAACATATTAGCAGTTATTTCTTTAATAATTGGACTTGCTATGTTTATACCAGTTGTAGTAATTTTTTCTCATACTGGACTTGTAAATAGAATGCCAACATTAATAGTATCTGTTTTATTTTTCTTAGGAGCCTTGCAATTATTTATATCAGGGTTAATATTAGATAATATAAATAAAACTACAAAACAAAATTTTGAGATGAGATTAATTGACTGTGAATTAAAAGAAAAACAAGGAGAATAATTATGGAAGAGTATAAAGTTTCAATAGTTGTACCAATATATAATCTAGAAAAATATGTTCCAAGATGTATGGAAGCATTAGTAAATCAAACACTTGAAAATATAGAAATAATATGTGTTGATGATGGTTCAACAGATTCTGCACCAAAAATTATTGAAAGTTATAAAGAAAAATATCCTGACAAGGTTAAGGTTTTTCATAAAGAAAATGGTGGAGAATGGTCAGCGAGAAATTATGGACTAAAAAAGGCAACAGGAAAATATGTAGGATTTATAGATAGCGATGACATTCCAGAAATAACTTGGGCTGAAAAGTTATATAATGCTGCAGAAAAAAATAATGCAGATATAGCGTTTTCAGGTTATGATAGAATTGATTTAGAAACAGGCAAACAAGTAAATGTTGAAATGACTCAATATGGAACAATGACTAAAAAAGTAGATTATAATGACGATTTTATAGTATATATAAATCCTTCTTTATGGAATAAAATTTATAAAAGAGAAAAGGTAAAAGATATAGAGTTTTTGCCTTTTAGAGGATGCAACGATACATTATTTTTAATAAATGCTTTATTTGATAAAATAGAAACATTAACTTTTATACCAGATGTTTTATATCATTATTATTTAAGACAAAGTTCACAAATACATAATATTGGACCAAAAGATATAGAAAATTTAAAAAAATATTTATTAGTAACAAAAGAAAATCTAATAAATAAAGGAAAATATGAAGAATGTAAATATTTAATGGATGAAATGGCTTTTTTACATTTGGGGATATCTTGGATGTATATGGTTTCATATGATAAAAACGTAAAAATGACGGAAATGTTAAAAGAAACAAAGAAATACTTAAATGAGAACTTTCCAACATGGAAGAAAAATAAATTTTTAAGTTTTTCTCATAATGTAAAAAAAGGAATAAAGTTTATTGCTATTTGGTTTGTACAAAGATTATATAGAATGAATTTAGCTATTATATATGTAAAATTATATAGATTTGTAGTAGATGTATTGAAGATAGATATAAAATGGTAAATGGAGGAAAAATGAGAGAAAAAATAAAAGCAATAGTTCCTATATTGTTAGTATTATGTATTTTTACTTTTATTGGAATTAAAAATCACTTGATTATGAAATATGGAATTATTTATTTTACTATATGGTTTGGAGCATTATTTTACGCAAATGTTTTTAAAAAGAAAATAGAACAAACAATTGTTACTTCGTTTTTAACAATAATGTTAGTTATGTATATTTTTGGATTAATAGGTAAACTAAAACTGGGTATTTATTTCATTGTATTATTGTTTAATTTACTTGGTATAATTTCTTCTATAATATATATTAAGAAAAGAAAATGGAATGATATTATAAATAAAATATATTCATCAGGAAATATATTTTTTACAATTTTATATATAGTATTTGCAATAACTACGTTTAACAAGGCGTTTTCAATTTGGGATGAATTCATAAATTGGAGTATGGTTAATAAAAATATGGTCTACTTAAATGACTTTATAACTAATCCAAACTCAACAGCAATGTTTAGCTCTCCAAGTGGACTATATCCACCATTTCCAACTATTTTACAATATTTTTTCTGCAAAATTCTAGGTGTTTATAGTCAAGGAATTGAACTATTTGCAATTAATATGCTTGGCTTTTCTTTTATGTTAAACATATTTAAAAATTTAAATACAAAAAAGGCAACAGTTTTAGCTTCAATAATTTTTATAATTATGGCAATACCAGCTATTTTTTGTGATTCATTATTTTACTTAAGTGTATATGTAGACACATTAATAGGAATGAAAATTGCGTTTATATTTTTTGAATTTTTTTCAATGGATGTAAAGGATAAATTTAAATGGCTTGAACTAATACTTGCTTCAGTTGCCTTGACATTTACAAAATCAACAGGAATATTTATATTAGTTATTTTGTGCTTTACTTTACTAATATATGTGCTTATAAGTAATATTAAGGATAAAAAAAGAACTAAAGAATATTTTATTAGTTTTATAAAAGATAAAAATTTATATTTAATAATTTCAATGTTATTAGTTTCTATTGTATTTTGTGGAAGCTGGCAAATATATACAAGGTACAAAATAAATTTAAATAAAAGTATACCAAATGACAGTATAGAAGAATCAGAACCATATATAGGATATGATGGGAATCCTATTACGTATATTTTTAAAGTTTTTTTCGGAGCTTTTTTTAATGGCAAATCAAAATATGAGAATATGAATATGGATATGCAATCAGTAGGAAATATGGCAAGAGATATTTTGGATAAGAATTATTATTCAAGTAAACCATTTAATATGCCTGCATCAACTTGGATGGGAATTTCTCTTATATTTTTAATTGTTATATATAAATTAATTAATGATAAGGAAGAGAAAATAAGGTTTAAGAAATTTTCAGTTTGTGTTGCAATAGGAGAAATGATATATATAGCATTTTTACAAACAGCATATATTATTGTATTTCATAATTTAGAAGGAATATCACATTCATCTCTACAAAGGTACTTAGGTTCATATCTGATGGCAGTTGTTATTTTTGAAATATATATATTTATTGATTATATGAATAGAAATAAAATTAAATTTTCGCAAACTTATTTTATTATACTAACAACAATTGTTTTTATATTTACACCAATGCAAGTTATTTCTAATGCTACAATTTCTGCTGGAGTTTATAATCAAGCAGAACAAAAGAAGGTTTTAAATGATAGATGGGTTTCTGATAATGTAAAAAGACTTGTTAAAGACACAGATAAAATTTATCCTGTTCATCAAACTGGAACAAAAGACTCATTTGGATTAAGATTTAGATATTTTATGACACCTATAAAAACAGCGAATATAGAGACTTTTTCAGAAGAAAATAAAAGATTTACATTTGATAAATGGAAGAAAATTCTTTATAATGATTATGATTATGTTTTTGTAATACAGCCAGATGAATATTTTATGGATAATTATAAAACTTTATTTGAAAATGAAGAAGTTACTGGTTGGTCTTTGTATAAAATAGAAAAAGAAAATGGAATAGATAACTTAAAGTTAATAAAAATTGAATTTTAGGAGAAAAAAATGGATTGTAAAAATAAAGTTGTAATACTTTTGTCAACATACAATGGAGAAAAATATTTAAATGAACAATTAGATAGTTTATTAAACCAAACTTATAAAAATATTGACATATATATTAGAGATGATGGGTCAAAAGATGAAACAGTGAATATTATAAAGAAGTACCAGAACGAACACGATAATATTCACTTAGAAGAAGGAAAAAATTTAGGTTTTATAAAAAGCTTTTTTGAATTACTTAAAAACAGTGATGAAAATGTAGATATTTATTCTTATTGTGATCAAGATGATATATGGGAAGAAGATAAAATAGAAAGAGCTGTAAAATTTATAAATAAGGAAGAAAAAAATATTCCAATACTTTATTTTTGTAATTCAGACTATTATGATATAAATATGAATTTTATTGGGCATGCTGAAAAAAATAAAGTTTATAATTTTAGAAATTCACTTGTAGAATGTGTAACGCAAGGAATGACTATGTGTATAAATAAAAAAACTAGAGATTTAATTGTGAATAACATACCAGAAAATACATTATTTCATGATTGGTGGACATATATGATATGCAGTGGCTTAGGAAAAGTAATATATGATGAAAAATCATGTGTTAAATATAGAAGACACAATAAAAGTGTTACTGTTGAGGGAAAAAACTTTGTGGAATTGCAGATATGGAGAATTAAAAAATTCTTAATTGGAGATTCTTTAAAGACTATAAAAAAACAAATTATTGAATATAGCAAATTATATAAAGAAAAGTTAAATAATGAAAACAAAAAAATAATAAGTTTATTTGATAATGAAAAATATAGTTTTAAATTAGCTATAAAAAAATTATTTTACCCAAAAAGATTTAGAAGAAAATTATCAGATGAATGTATGCTAAGAATATTATTTTTGTTAGGTAAATTATAGAAAAAAGGTGAATGTTTATGGAAAAAAATATAAAAATATATGTTGCAGCTCATAAAGAAGCAGAATTTCCGAAAGAAAAAATATATATACCTATCCAAGTAGGGGCAGAAGGTAAAAAAGATTTAGGTTATATTAAAGATAATGCAGGAGAAAATATATCAAAAAAGAATCCAAATTATTGCGAGCTCACAGGTACTTATTGGATATGGAAAAATGATGATTCCGATATTGTAGGTTTAACACATTATAGAAGATACTTCTTTAATAAAAATTCAAATAAATTAGAAAATGTATTAAATAAAAAAGAAATTGAACAATTATTAAATAACTATGATATAATTGTCCCAGAAAAAACAAGAATAATACAATATACTATAAAAGAAGCATATTGTAAGTTACATAAAGAAAAAGACTTAGACGAGTGCAGAAAAATAGTAAATGAGTTATATCCAGATTATATACATTCATTTGATGAAATAATGAGTAAACATAGTTTTTATGCATGCAATATGTTTATAACTTCTAAAAAAATATTTGATGAATATTATAAGTGGTGCTTTGATATTCTATTTGAATTAGAAAAAAGAACAGATATATCTGATTATGATAACTACAACAAAAGAATATATGGATTTATGTCAGAGAGATTATTTAATGTGTGGTTAAATTACCATAAAAAATTGAAGAAAAAAGAAATGCCTGTATATAATACAGATAAAAAAGTATTACCTCAAATTATAGATGATAAAATAAAAAGTTTAATAATAAGAAAGTGAGTTTTTTAAGTGGGAAAAAAAAGCATAGTAAAAAATTATATATATAATTTAATATATCAAATGCTGACTATTGTATTACCATTGGTAACAACCCCATACCTTTCAAGAGTTTTAGGGGCAGGTCCAATTGGAATATATGGATATACATTATCTATAGTTACATATTTTATATTATTCGGATCTCTAGGAATTGCTATGTATGGTCAGCGAGAAATTGCATATGTGCAAGATAAAAAGGAAGAACAAAGCAAAAATTTTTGGGAAATAGTTATATTTAGAATAATTACAATGACAATTGCACTTATAGTTTTTTATTTTATATTTTGCTTAAAAGGTGAATATTCTTTATATTATAAAATATTAATATTAGAACTTGTGGCAAATTCTATAGATATTAGTTGGTATTTTCAGGGAGTAGAGGATTTTGGTAAAACAGTTGTAAGAAATATTATTGTTAAGTCTTTAAGTTTGGTTTGTATATTTATATTTATAAAATCACCAGAAGATTTATGGAAATATTTTTTAATATACACAGTAGCAAATGTTTTTGGTAATTTAACAATGTGGATGTATATTCCTAAAATTCTTCCAAAAGTAAGATTAAAAGATTTAAATTTAATAAAGCATATAAAGCCAACACTAGCGTTATTTGTACCACAAATTGCAACACAAATTTATGTTGTATTAGATAAAACAATGGTTGGAAATATAACTGGAAATATGTCTGAGGTTGGATATTATGAGCAAGCACAAAAAATTGTAAAAGCCCTAATGCTTGTAGTTACAGCATTAGGAACTGTAATGAGCTCTAGAATTGCAAATACATATGCAACTAAAAGTTATGAAGAAGTAAAAGAATATTTAAGAAAATCATTTAAAATTGTATGGTTTTTGGGAATGCCTATAATGTTGGGATTAATAGCTATTACACCTAATATGGTTCCATGGTTTTATGGAGAAGGGTTCGAAGCTGTTATTCCATTATTAATAGCAACAAGTCCTATAATTTTAGCAATAGGATTAAATAATGTAACAGGTGTACAGTATTTAATACAAACAGGAAAACAAAACATATTCACAATCTCAGTAACAGTAGGTGCAGTGATAAATGTTATATTTAATTTTGTTTTAATAAAAATAATAGGGTCAGTAGGAGCTTCAATATCTTCAGTTCTTGCCGAAGTAATTATATTATTTGTACAATTATATTATTTAAAAGAAGAAATAACAATAAAAGATGTTATAGAGGATTCTTTTAAATATATTATAAGTGGAATTATTATGGCAATTATAGTATATGGAATTTCATTAAAAATGAATATAGGTATAATAAGTACATTAATACAAATTATAATAGGCGGCATTATATATGTATTAGTATTAATAATTTTAAAAGATGAATTGATAAAAGTAATAATTTCACAAATTGCAACTAAAATAAAAGTAGGTGATTAATTAAATGTTTTTAAAAGAGGTTTTAAAGAAAAATAAAAAATGTGTTAATGTATTTATTAAAGCTTGTAAATACAAAAACAAAACAAATAATATAAAAAAAACTTTAATATATGCAGTAAAAATTGCAATATTTTATTATTTCCCAAACACTAAAAAAAGTAAAGGCGAGCAAATAAAAAATCTATTTGGTAAATTAAAAGTGCATGTAGATGACAATTCTAAATTTTTATATGTATTAAATGAATATAAAGGATTGTATGCAGAAAATAAAGTTATAGATAATAATACAATGGATTATAATATTATATTAGAAAAATCATTAGATGAATTTGAATTACAAAATAACCAAATGTCTAATTCACAGTATAAGGATGAACAAAAAAGATTATTAGAAGCTATAAATCTCTTAATAAAAAAAGAAATAAAAGCAGTTGAAAAAAGCAAGAATATAAATAAAAATAATATAATAGAAAACTTGAAAAATATAAAAAATGGTAAAACAAAATCTTTTGAAGAAGCATTACAAAGAATATTATTCTATAATCAACTTTTATGGCAAACAGGACACGAATTAAATGGTTTAGGAAGATTAGATAAAATCTTATGTAAATATTATGAAAGAGATATTAAAAATAACGTAATAACTAAAGATGAAGCAAAAAATCTGATTAAAGAATTCTTGACAACATTACATAATAATTATGTATTTAAAAGTAGCTCTTTATTAGGAGATACAGGACAGATAATTATATTAGGTGGAAAAGAACAAAATGAAGAGTATTTTGAAAATGAACTAACATATATTTTTATAGAAGAGGTAAAAAAACTTCAAATCCCTGAACCAAAAATATTATTAAGAATTTCTGAAAAAACATCAAGAAAACTTATGAAATTATCCTTAGATTGTATAAAAACTGGCATAGGTTGTCCATTGTTTTCAAATGATGATATTGTTATACCAAAACTTATAGAATATGGATATGAAATAAAGGATGCATATAATTATGTTACAGCTGCATGCTGGGAACCGTATATATGTGGAAAATCATTAGATCAAAATAATTTGAAAACTATAGTTGTAATAAAACCATTTGTAGAAATGATTAATACAGAAGATATTAATAAAATAAATAATATAAATGAATTAATGAGCTTGTATAAAAAATATTTGTATAAATATTTAGATGAATTTTTAGATGAAATAAATAAAATTTCATTTGAAAAAGATCCATTAATATCAATGCTTAATTATGAATGTAATGAAAAAGAAAAAGACATTTCAAAAGGTGGAGCAAAATATAATAATTATGGATTTACTTCGGTTTCATTAGCTAATACAGTTAATTCAATTTTAAATATAAATAAATTTGTTTTTGAAGAGAAGAAATATTCATTTAAGGAATTAAATGAAGAAAGGAAAAATAACTTTAATGATGAGAAAATTCTAAATGAATTAAAGTTTCAATCTTTAAGATATGGAAAAGATGAGAAAGAAGTAATACAACTTACTAATTTAATAATAAATTGGATTGGAGAATATTTAAAAGATAAAAATAATAAATATGATGGAAAATATAAATTTGGATTAAGTGCACCTTCTTATATTGATGAATCACGAGAATTTGAAGCTACATTTGATGGAAGAAGAATAGGAGAACCATTTATTGTTCATATATCTTCAGATATTACATCAAATCCATATACTGAACTTATTCAGTTTGCGTCAAAATTAGATTATAACAAAGCGAGTTTTAACGGAAATGTAATAGATTTTATGGTTACACCAAGCTTTATTGAAAGCAATAAAGAAAAATTTCTTGATTTTTTAATTCTTAGCACAAAAGTAGGTTTTTTTCAAATGCAAATGAATGTTGTTAGCAGTGAAATTTTGATAAAAGCAAAGAAAAATCCGAAAGAATTTCCGGATCTAATTGTAAGAGTATGGGGATTTAGTGCATACTTTAATGATTTACCAGAAGAATATAAGAATTTATTAATAGAAAGAGCACTAAAGAGTGAAGGAATTGATTATTAAATAAGAGTGAGAGGATATGCAATGAAAGAAAAAATCTTAATTTCTAATATTCAAAGATTTTCATTACAAGATGGTCCAGGAATAAGGACAACCTTATTCTTAAAAGGTTGTAATTTAAGGTGTCCATGGTGTGCAAATCCTGAAAATTTAGAAAACAATATAAAAAAAATCGTAAAAGACAATAGAGAATATATTTTTGGATATTATATGGAAGTAGAAAAATTAAAAGAAGAGTTGATAAAGGACAAAAGTTATTATGAATTAAATAATGGAGGAGTAACATTTTCAGGAGGAGAACCATTATTACAGTTTAAAAAATTAGAAAAACTATTAATTGAATTAAAAAGTGAAAATATTAATATGTGTATAGAAACATCATTGTTTGCACCAAAAGAAATGCTAGAAATTGCAATAAAATATATAGATGAATTTATTGTAGATGTTAAAATTTTAGACAAAAATATTTGTAAAAAAGTTTTAGGTGGAAATATTAATAATTTTTATCAAAATCTGGATGAATTGTTTAGTAAGAAAAAGAATATTACCATAAGAATACCTGTTACAAAAGAATTTACATTTAATGAAAAAGAAGACATAATTAACTTACTAAAAAAATATAGTCCAAAAAAAGTGGAAATCTTTAAAATTCATAATTTGGCTGAAAAAAAATATGATATACTTGGAATGAAAATAAATAAATTTCACAATATAACCAATGATGAACTGGAATCGTTTAGGAGAGAATTGAAAGATATTGGATGTAATGTTGAAATTTGTAAATTATAATAGAATGGAGAAAAAATATGAAAAAAATTGTAGCAGTTGTTGTAACTTATAACAGAAAAAAGTTACTAAAAGAAAATTTAAATGCATTATTAAATCAAAGTTATAAAGATTTTGATATATTATTAATAGATAATGCAAGCACAGATGGAACAAAGGAATATGTAAAAGAAGAATTAGAAAATGAAAAAATTACATACATAAATACGGGAGCAAATTTAGGTGGTGCTGGAGGATTCAATTTTGGTGTAAGGGAAGCTATTGAAAGAGGCTATGATTATGCGTGGCTTATGGATGATGATACAATTCCTACAGAAACGGCATTAGAATCTTTGGCAAATAAAACAGAATTGCTTAAGGGAGATTTTTCATTTTTAAGTAGTTTATGCAAATGGACGGATGGAAATATAGCTACAATGAATAAACAAATAATTACTTATGAATATATTTTTGAATATGAAAAAATATATAATAACCTATTATTAGTTGAAAGAGCATCTTTTGTTTCTTTCTATGTAAATCTTTCTGTTGCGAAAAAAGTTGGATTACCTTATAAAGAATTCTTTATATATGGCGATGATTGGGAATATTGCTTAAGATTGAATAATGAGAAAAAAGGATATTTGGATTTAGATAGTGTAGTTATACATAAAATGGCATCAAATGTTGGAGCAGATATATATAATGTTGGTAAAGATAGAATAAAACGTAACTACTTTAATTACAGAAACTTAACATTTACATATAGAAAAAGATCTAAAAGGGAATTATTTAAGTTTTTGCTTGAGTGTTTATATCAGTTTGTTCAAGTTCCATTTAAAGCAAAAAATCATAGATTGAAAAGAATGTGGACTATAATGAAAGGCAATATAGTAGGATTAGTTTTCAATCCAAAAATTGAATATGCAGAAGTAAAAAATAAATAATAAAGGGGGATTTTTTATGAAAAAATATGATTATTTAATAGTAGGAGCAGGTTTATTTGGAGCAACATTTGCTTATGAGGCAAGTAAAAAAGGAAAGAAATGTTTAGTAATAGACAGAAGAAATCACATTGGTGGAAATATTTATTGTGAAAAAATAAACGGAATTAATGTGCATAAATATGGGGCACACATATTCCATACAAGTGATAAAGAGATATGGGAATATGTTAATCAATTTTGTGAATTTAACAACTATGTAAATTCTCCAATTGCAAATTATAAAGGCGAATTATATAATATGCCATTTAACATGAATACTTTTTCAAAATTATGGGGAATTGTAACTCCAGATGAAGCAAAAGCAAAAATTGAAGAACAAAAAGAAAAATATGGAACAGAAAATCCACAAAATTTAGAAGAACAAGCAATTTCTTTAGTTGGAAAAGATATATACGAAAAACTTGTAAAAGAATATACAGAAAAACAATGGGGAAGAGATTGCAAAGAATTACCAGCATTTATAATAAAAAGATTACCAGTTAGATTTACATTTAACAATAATTACTTTAATGATAGATACCAAGGAATCCCAATTGGTGGATATAATGTAATAATAGAAAAAATGTTAGAAAATTGTGATGTTAAAACAGGTGTTGATTACTTAAAAGAAAAAGAAAAATATAATGAGCTAGCTGAGAAAATTTTATATACAGGAATGATAGATGAATATTTTGATTATAAACTTGGAAACTTAGAATATCGTTCATTAAAATTTGAAAATGAAATTTTACCAGATGTAGATAATTATCAAGGAGTTGCTGTTGTAAATTATACAAGCCATAATGAAAAATATACAAGAATGATAGAACATAAACATTTTGAATTTAATGATTGTAAAGGAACTGTTATTACAAAAGAATACCCTATGACATGGAAATTAGGAGACGAAGCATATTATCCTGTAAATGACGAAAAAAATACTGCTTTATTTGAAAAATATAAAGAACTTGCAAATAAAGAAGAAAATGTAATATTTGGAGGAAGACTTGGAAATTACAAATATTATGATATGGATAAAGTAATAAAAGTTGCATTAGGAACAGCAAAAGAAAATTTATAATACGGAGATAAATAATGGAAAAAAAGGAAAGAATATTTTATTTAGATTTTATTAGAGCATTATCTGTTATAATGATTGTAACTTTCCATTTTAATTGCTCTCTTGGTACTGTTGGAATTTCGGGATTTAATAAAATATTTGCAAATTTTACAAATGGAGATTGGGGAGCAACTGGAGTAATATTGTTTTTTATAATATCTGGAGTAGGTCTAATGCATTCTAATAAAGAAAAAATAGAACTAAAAAAATATTATGAAAAAAGATTTTTAAGAATATATCCAATGTTCTGGATAGCATATACAACTTTATTTATATATAATTTTTACTGTAATAAACATATACCATATTTAAATAATTTTAAATTAATAATTTCATATTTGGGTATGGATGGATATTTATCATATTTAATTCCTAATTTTTACATAATTGGTGAATGGTTCTTAGGAGCAATAATATTAATTTACATACTATTTCCAGTATTAAGATATTTAAGTAATAGATATCCTAGAACATATATAATATTATTAACAATACTAACTATATTAATATGTTTCTTTAATCCATTTAAAATACATCCTTTAAGAAATATTGTAGTATGTATTTTTAGTTTTTCTTTAGGAATGTATTATGAAAAATATATAAAAGATATAAAAGTTTATCAATTTTTGATTGCAGTAATTATTACAATAGTTATTTATTTTATTAAAATTGAATTTTTAAATTTTAGCATATTAATGAATATATTTGGAAGTTCTTTGTTTATTGCTTTAGTTTACATATCTAAATTTATTAATATTCAATTTTTTAAAGATATATGCATATATATTGGAAAATGTTCATATGCAATATTTTTATTACATCACTACATAATAGGATATATATTAGATAAATTTAGAGGAACTTATCTATCAATATTTGAAACATGCTGTTTATATTTATTATGTTTTACTATTATATTGTTATGTTCAAAATTGCTAATTTATGTTACAAATCAAGTTATAAAGAAAATTTTTAAATACAAAAAGGAAGATTTTTACATTGCATTACCAAGTAAAAAAATATAATATATAAAAAGAATAAGTTAAGAAGGAAGAATAATAATGAAAAGATTTTTTAGTATACTTATAGTTATTATAATAGCTATAAATTTTGGTTCTCCAATTATATTTGCAGTTAATGAGAATGAAAATACTAATATAACAGAAAGTCAAGAAGATAAAAATAAACAAAATACAACTAACAATACAGAGAGTCAAATAAAAGAAAGTGCTTATGATAAAAATAATGAAAAAAATAATATTATAGAAGAAAAAGTAGATAAAGAAGAAGTAAATAATAATGCACAAGTTTTTTCTAATGAAATTGAAATTACAAAGGAAAAATCACAAGCAAGAATGTGGATAGATGAACCAACATCAAATTATATTAGCGGAAAAAATGTAAATGTAGCAGGTTGGTTTTTATCAAATAATAAAAATGCAATTTTAAAAATATATATAGATGGAAAAGATACAAATACAATAATTGCAAGAATAGAAAGAGAAGATGTATTAAATGCAATACCAGGATATGGGGGAAAAGCATCAAATCCAAAACCAGGATTTGCAGCAACATTAGATTTAAGTAAAATATCATATGGAAACCATACAATAAAATATGCAGTACTAGATGAAAAAGGAATAGAATTACAAAAAGTAGAAAAAAATATTAATATAGACAATAGAACACAAGCAAGGATGTATTTAGATACACCAACAGGAAATTACATAGATGGAAAAAGTGCAGACGTATCTGGGTGGTTTTTATGTAGTGATGCTAGTGCGACATTAAAAATATATATAGATGGAAAAGATACAAATGCGGTAATTACAAGAGTAGAAAGAAATGATGTATTAAATGCAATACCAGGATATGGAGGAAAAACATCAAATCCAAAACCAGGATTTAAAACAACATTAGATTTAAGTAAAATATCATATGGAAATCATACAATAAAATATGCAGTACTAGATGGAAATGGAATAGAGTTGCAAAAAATAGAAAAAGCAGTAACAATAGACAGTAGAACAAAATCAAGAATGTGGATAGATGAACCAACAGGAAATTACATAGATGGAAAAAGTGTGGATGTATCTGGATGGTTTTTATGTGGTGATACTAGTGCAACACTAAAAATATATATAGATGGAAAAGATACAAATGCAGTAATTACAAGAGTAGAAAGAAATGATGTATTAAATGCAATACCAGGATATGGA
>JABLTO010073681.1_pt1 | contig 33775 bp, 23 predicted proteins | sample 7160091 | NCBI WGS metagenome assembly JABLTO01 (sample SAMN14651225, study PRJNA627086) | human gut metagenome | isolation source: feces | host: Homo sapiens
AAAGGAACGCGGTGAAAAGACCGGTCTTGTGACATCAAGACTGGCTTATACGACTCAGCAGGGACTGGAGAAATATGATTTAAAAGACTACTTTGATGTGGTGGTCACGGCGGAAGATACGAAAAAACATAAGCCGGATCCGGAACCGGTCAATATCGCTTTGAAAAAACTTCATTCCCTGCCGGGGAATTCCATTATGCTTGGAGATACCATGTTCGATATCCTCTGTGCGAAAAACGCCGGTGTTACATCTGTACTGGTAGGATGGTCGTTGGCGTTAAAGTCAGGAGACGACTTCGGAGAAGATGCGCCGGATCATGTGATTCGGAAGGCGGGGGAACTGCTGGAGCTGCTTTAGCCGTAAACCGGCAGAAATCTTATTATGATATAAGATAAGGAAATCATGAATTCCCAAATCGTGAAAAAAGAGAGCTTGATTTGGATTTTTTGTTGCTTGAGAGCTACGCTCCCATTCATGAATTCCCATTTTGAAAAATAGAACAGCAAGATGGGAACTGTTTTGCAACATATTTGCAGTATAGAGAAAGAGAGTTCCTAAACAAATAGTTTTTATGTGGTTTTGGGCATTATAATAACCGCAGCAGATTGATTTTGTAATATTTGCAGCGTGGAACTTCCCATATGGTCTTAAAAAAATCAAACCTGGGAATTCATAGTCCAAAAAAATATCTGCGTTGAGCGACTAGTTCCCAGTTGGAACAGATAATTTCCAATCTGGGAATTCATAATATCTCGCATCATATCTCGCATCCTGTCCGTGCAGCACCCGGCGATACGTTCCAGATTCGGGTGTATTGACTTTTTAATAGAAGTGCGGTATTATATATAAATATTTTGACAATCAAAGTATTTGAAATCAAAACAAATAGAAAGGGCAGCCATGGGAATTAAAATCATCGGCACAGGGAAATACCTGCCGGAAAAAGTTATTACCAATGAAGATATCTCGCAGCACGTGGATACCAGTCACGAATGGATCCTGGATCGAACCGGGATCGAACAGCGAAGGATCGCAACGACAGAAAGCTCGCTGGACATGGCGGCGGCTGCTGCGGAGCAGGCTTTGCAGGGAATCGATAGGGATTCCATCGGCCTTGTTGTTGTGGCAACTATAACGCCGGACAACATCACCCCGAGCATGGCCGCAATGGTGAAGAAAGAGCTGGGACTGGAACGTGCCATCGCTTTTGACATCAATGCAGCGTGCAGTGGATTCGTATACGGGCTTTGGATCGCAGAGTCACTCATGAATACAGCACTTTCTCAGTATAGCAAGGATGGAGCCCCAAAACGGGCGCTGGTCATTGGAACGGAACGACTGACGAGAGTTACCAACTGGGAGGACAGGGAAACCTGCATCCTCTTTGGGGACGGAGCAGGGGCAGCCGTACTGGAAAGCGATGAAAACGAACGGGGTATATTAAGTACATATATTAAGAACTACGATGATGTGAAAGGTGCGATCAAGTGCAAGGCCAATTACATCAACCCTCCTTTCTGGGAGGATGACCTGACGCCGCAGCCTCTTTTCATGAAAGGGCGGGCAGTCTTCAAGTTCGCAGTGAACGCTATCGATGAAGTGACGAAGGGGGCACTGGAAGAAACAGGCCTGACCTGCGATGATGTAGACTGGTTCGTGCTTCACCAGGCTAACGGCAGGATCATCCAGGCGGCGGCACAGAAACTTGGTCAGCCCATCGAGAAATTTCAGATCAGTATCCAGGACGGGGGAAATGTTTCCTCCGCAACAGTCCCGATGGCATTATATGATCTGAATTTAACCCAAAAGATGAAAAAAGGTGATATAATAGCGTTAGTAGGTTTTGGCGGCGGGCTTTGTGCAGCCGCGGCAATTATAGAATGGTAATACCGGTAATAGTAACAGGAGGTAATTATGATCAATGTTTGTGAGATCTTAGGAACGGAGTATCCCATCATCCAGGGAGCTATGGCACGGATCGCAGAATGTAATCTGGCGGCTGCTGTAAGCAATGGCGGGGGTCTTGGCATTATCGCATCCGGTGGCGAAAGCGCTGACTGGCTGAGGGATCAGATCGCGAAAGTAAGAGAGATGACAGACAAGCCTTTTGGCGTAAATATCATGCTTCTGGCAGATAATGTGGAGGAACTGATCGATGTCGTATGCGAAGAAAAAGTACCGGTGGTAACGACAGGAGCAGGAAATCCGGGATAATACATTGCTAAAATGAAGGAGGCAGGCATCAAGGTCGTACCTGTTGTAGCGAACCTGGCACTGGCGACGAGAGTAGAAAGAGCCGGCGCAGATGCAGTTGTGGCAGAAGGAACAGAAGCAGGCGGACATATCGGTGAGACGACTACTATGGCATTAGTTCCGCAGATGGTGGATGCGCTTGATATCCCGGTCATCGCAGCCGGCGGTATCGCAGATGGAAGAGGGATCGCAGCAGCATACATGCTGGGAGCACAGGGCGTTCAGATAGGAACCCGGTTCCTGGTGGCCAACGAATGTATCGTGGCACAGGGGTACAAGGACGCCATCATCAAAGCTAAGGACTCCTCCACGGTAGCAACAGGCCGGAGCACGGGACATCCGGTGCGTATCATAAAAAATAAACTGGCTAGAAAGATCCTTTCTCTGGAAAAACAGAATGCTCCGGAAGAAGAGATTAATCAGTTATGTACGGGAACACTGGCAGCCGCTGTGCGGGACGGAGATTCCGACAACGGCAACATCATGTCGGGGCAGATCGCAGGTCTGGTGAAAAAGGAACAGCCTGCAGCAGAGATTATAGAAGAGATGTTCAAGGAGGTAGAAGAGATTTATGAAGATAGGAATCGTATTTGCAGGGCAGGGCGCACAGTATAGCGGTATGGGAAAGGATCTGTATGATTCTTACCCGCAGGCAAAAGAAATTTTCGATCTGGCGGGAGACCAGATCAAGGAATGGTGTTTCGAGGGCGATGCTGAGACTTTAAAACAGACTCACGTGACACAGCCGACGATCTACACTGTAAGCATGGCGGCCTATAAAGCACTGCTGGCAGAACTGGAAAAGAACGGACTTTCCGACAAGCTGGAGATCGATGCAGTAGCTGGATTCAGCCTGGGAGAATACTCTGCACTGACGGCTGCAGGGGTGATACCGAAGATCAGCGAAGGCGTAGAGATCGTAGCACAGAGAGGAACTCTGATGCAGGAGGCTGGACGTGATGAAGACGGCAACGCCAAGGGAACCATGGCGGCAGCACTGGGTAAAAGGGAAAAAATCCTGGATCTGGTGGAGCAGGCAAGAGAAGATGGTATCCTGGAAGGCGTAAACTTCAACTCTCCGAAGCAGACTGTCGTAGCCGGAGACAAGGCAGCTGTAGCACGCTTTGCAGAACTGGCGAAAGAAAACAGGATCAAAGCGATCCCCCTCAGCGTCAGCACGGCATTTCACAGCCCTATGATGATCCCGGCTGCAGAAAAGCTGAAGGACGTATTGCGCCAGGCAGAACTGAAAATGCCGGAAATCACCGTATATGCCGATGTGACTGCTGACGATATCATGAAAGATTACGATGGCGGAGATCTGAAAGACTATCTGGTGGAAATCATGGCGAAACAGGCTAAGAGCCCGGTTTACTGGGAGGAGATCATCAGAAGATTCGAGGCAGACGGCGTAAAAGCTATCATTGAAGTAGGTCCGGGAACGACTCTTTCCGGATTGACGAAAAAAACGTGTAAGGAAATCGCTGCGCTCAACGTGGAGAACGTGGAAACTTTGCAGGAAACTATCGCGCAGTTGAAAGAACTGGTTTAAGAAAGAGAAGGTAGAGATATGTTACAGGGAAAAACAGCGGTCATTACAGGTGGAGTAAGAGGAATCGGCAAGTGCATCGCAGAGACGTTCTGTAAGAATGGCGCCAATGTGATCATCTGTGATATCAGCAGCCCGGAAGCAGCAGCTAAGACGGAAGAAGAATTAAAAGCATATGGCACGAGAGTGCGGATGTACAACGGCGATATCACTGATCCGCAGACAGCGGAAAACATCGCCCAGATCATCAAGGACGAGTTCGATAAAAAAGTGGATATCCTTGTAAACAATGCAGGGATCACCAATGACAAGCTGATGATCAAGATGAAGCCGGAAGAATTCACTAAAGTGATCGATGTAAACCTCAATGGTGCATTCTATATGACGAAAGCTATTTCTGCGCTGATGATCAAACAGAGAAGCGGATCCATCATCAGCATGTCTTCCGTATCAGGACTTAAGGGAAATCCGGCACAGGTCAACTACAGTGCGTCCAAGGCAGGTCTGGTAGGTATGACTCTTTCCGCTGCGAAGGAACTGGGCAGAAGAGGTATCCGTGTAAACGGCATTGCGCCAGGATTTGTAGAAACGGATATGACAGCCGTTCTGACCGATGAACAGAAGAGCCATGCAGCTGAGAATATCAGCATGCAGAGACTGGGACAGCCGCAGGATATCGCCAATACAGCACTGTATCTGGCATCTGATCTCAGCACATATGTAACAGGACAGATCATTGCCGTAGACGGCGGACTGATCATGTAAAAATTGATCGTTTAAGATATGAGAGAGACAAAAACGAGTATTTGGGGAGGAAAAAGTCAAATGGAAAAGAGAGTAGTTGTGACCGGGATCGGCGTGGTATCTCCGGTTGGAAATAATGTGGACGCCATGTGGGAGTCTATCAAGGCTGGAAAGCACGGCATCGCGGAGATCACCAGATTCGATCTGGAAGCGCACAAGGTGACGCTGGCTGCGGAAGTCAAGGATTTCGATTTTGGCGATAGGAGAGCTGCCAAGAGACTGGATATCGCAGACCAGTATGCGCTGGTGGCTGCCAGGGAAGCTGTTGAAGACAGTGGGATTGTCAGCGGCGAAAACGTGGATCCGGATCGTTTCGGCATATACGGAGGAACGGGGATCGGCGGCATCTCCACCATGGAACATGAAGTAGAAAAGTGCGTGAAGAAGGGCAATCTGGCCAGAGCATCCGCACTGCTGGTCCCGATGATGATGCCTAATGCGATCGCAGGGAATATCTCCATGGAATTCAATGCGAAAGGTGCCAGCTTCGGTATCGTTTCCGCATGTGCAGCAGGTACCCACAATATAGGAGAAGCTTACAGAAATATCAAGCACGGATATAACGACGTTGTTATGGCAGGCGGTGCAGAATCCGTTCTGGCTCCGGTATCCTTCTCCGGATTTGCCAATATGACAGCCATGAACACGACGACAGATCCGGACAGAGCTTCCATCCCGTTCGACGTGGAACGAAGCGGATTCATCCTGGGCGAGGGCGCAGGATTCCTGATCCTGGAAGAGCTGGAACACGCTAAAAACAGAGGTGCTAAGATCTACGGTGAAATCGTAGGATATGGTGCCACCTCCGATGCATATCACATCACGTCGCCGGATCCGGAGGGTGAAGGTGCTGCAAAGGCCATTCACATGGCCATCGAGGATGCCGGTATCACGCCGGACGATATCGATTACATCAATGCACACGGCACAGGCACGCCGTACAACGATGCCTTTGAAACGATCGCTATCAAGAAAGTGTTCGGAGATGACACCAAGGTTCCGGTAAGTTCCACAAAGAGCATGACAGGTCACCTGCTGGGCGCAGCCGGCGGTCTGGAAGCTGTGATTTGCGCAAAGGTACTGACCGAGGGATTCATCCCGCCGACAGTAGGTCTTCAGAAGCCGGATCCGGAACTGGATCTGGACTATGTACCGAATGAGGGAAGAGAAGCAGACGTGAAATATGTTCTGTCCAACTCCCTGGGATTCGGCGGACACAACGGAACGCTGATCATGAAGAAATACGAAGACTAGTAACAGATTTGCAGGCAGACCGCGGGCTTGCGCTGCGGTCTGCTTTTATAGATAAGAGAAGGAGAACAACATCATGCTGATGAACAGAGAACAGATCAAGGAAGTGCTCCCGCACAGAGAGCCGTTCCTTCTGGTAGATGAAGTGGAAGAAATGGAAGTGGGCAAGTCCATCGTGGCAAAAAAATATGTGACGGAAGACGAATATTATTTCCAGGGGCACTTTCCGGGAAGACCGATCATGCCAGGCGTGCTGATCGTGGAATCCCTGGCGCAGGCCGGCGGGATCACCGTACTTTCTCTTCCGGAAAACAAAGGAAAGCTGGCTGTCTTCGCATCCATCAAGAATGCCAAGTTCAAGAGACAGGTGGTTCCGGGAGACGTTCTGACTTTGAAAGTGACGATGGAACGTCTGCGTAAAACGGCAGGAACAGGCCTGGCGGAAGCTTATGTAGGCGATGAACTGGCATGCAAGTGCGAGATCATGTTCGCCTTTGATTAGGAGTCTGATTTCGTGGATAAAGATCTCAATAAGATACATGCCTTGATGAGACAGCTTTTCGGTCTTGTTCATCGACTGGAGGATGAAGCGATCAAAGCTTCTGAGTTCAGCGATCTTTCCAGAGCGGAGATCAGTGCCATCATGGCCATCGGGACAGGACGTCCTAAGACCATGACTCACGTGGCCAACATTTTAGAAATCAATGTCAGCACGCTGACCACTACCATCAATAAGCTGGTGAAAAAGGGGTACGTCGAGCGCCTGCGGGACGATAAAGATCGGCGTATAGTCAAGATCGGGCTTAGTGAAAAAGGTATTGCAGCAGCAACGGAGCGGGATTCCTTCATGGGAGAACTGCTTCGTGGTGCTGTGGAGCAGGTGGAGCCTGACAAATTACGATATTTTATATCGGCTATAGACAATATTAACCAGTATTTCATGGCGAAAAGCAGTATGTCTTATCTGAAAACCACGCCTTTCGCGCTGGAACCTTTGCAGCTGGGAAAGAGGGCTCTCCCCGTCCCTATCGTGCAGGCCGGCATGAGTCTGGGCATCGCAGGTCCGAAGCTGGCCTCCGCAGTGGCAGAAGAAGGCGGACTGGGACTGATCGGCGCTTCGGATATCGGCTGGCAGAGAGAGGACTTCGCCCGGGATCGCATGGAAGCCAATGTGAAAGCTTTGCAGGAGAAAGTGGCAGAAGCACTGAAGCGAAGAAAGAAACGTTCCGGCAAAGGTCTGATCGGCGTCAGCGTGCTGTGGGGAAATCCTGCGGCGCGTGAATACGTGAAGGCTGCTGCAAAGAGCGGTGCAGAGGTTATCGTGGCCAGCGGACTGCCGACAGATCTGCCCAAGTATTGTACGGATAAAAATATCGCACTGATCCCGGTGGTATCCTCGCGCAGAGGCGCGGCTGCGATCGTGCGCAACTGGACGCAGAAATACAACCGGATCCCGGATGCCTTTATTTTGCAGGGCCCTTTTGCTGCAGGACTTCTTGGATTCAAGGAGGAGCAGCTGGACCGGGCAGAGCAGGAATGGGGCAGGATCATCTCGGATGTCAAATCAGAGGCGTCCAAGCTGGAGAATTGTCCGCTGCTGGTGGGCGGAGGCATCTACCGCAGGGAAGATGCGGAATTCGTTTACAAATACGGCGCTGACGGGATCCTGATGGGGACAAGGTTCGTCGTAACGGAAGAATGCGATGCTCCCGACGGATACAAGCAGTTGTATTTGAACTGTCGTAAAAATGATGTTACAATAATCAGAAGCCCGATGAAAACATCGGTGCGGACGATGAGAACCGCCTTTTCAGAAAAAATCGCGGAAGATGGAGAGGATCCTTACGACCTCTTCGAGGCAGTACGGCGCAGTGTGGCAGGCGACCCGGACAGCGGGCTGGTATTCTGCAGTGAAAATGCCGGACTGGCAGATAAGATCGATACCGTAAAAGATGTTTTCCGGGAGTTTACCACGCAGAAAAAGTGAGGAAAACCGATGCTGAACATTTATTACGGCGGCGAGAACATCGAAAAAGAAAAATTCATATTTGAACACATAAAAGGCAGATCTCTGCTGCTTGTACCGGATCAATTTTCCCTGCAGGCAGAAAGAGACGCCTTTTTTTATCTTGATAAAACCGGCTTAATGGATCTGGCGGTAGTGGACTTCTCGGCGCTGGGACATAAGATCCTAAAAGAAGCTGGCAGCCCGGTGCCGCCGCTTATCGATAAATACGGCAGGCATATGCTGCTGACACGGATCCTGGAGGAGAGCGACGACGCATTGAAAATCTACAAAGGCGTCCGCGGAAAGAATTCCTTTGTAGAGCGGGTCAATATGCTGATCTCGGAGATGAAGCGCTCGGAGGTGAGCGTGGACATGCTGCGGGAGGTGTCGGAATCTCTGGAAGATTCCAGTTTCCTCAAGTACAAGCTGGAGGACATCGTGACCCTGTTTTCTCTGTACGAGGAAGCCATCGCAGGAAAGTATCTGGATTCGGAGGACTATATTACATTCTACGGCGACAAAATGCTGGATTCGTCGCTGGTAGCGGTCAGTGATGTGTGGGTGTACGGGTTCGATACGTTTACGCCGAAGAATATGCTGGTGCTGGAGCGGATCTTGAAGACGGCGCGCAGTCTGAACATCGTTATGACATGGGAGGATGCTGCAAAGACTCCTCCGGAGCGTTCTGCAAAGGTCGATGCCGGGGATCCGTCGCAGTCCGGCGATGATGTGACTGGATCCTGCAGACATATCGCCTGCGGTGATGCGGGCTTTCTGGCAGCTGACGACCGGGAAGACCTGTTTTCTTTGACGGGTTTCGTGATTCGTAATCTGGTGAAAATGGCGGAGGATCTCAACGAAGAAGTGACGTGTCAGGCGATAACGGGATCTGTGAGGGATAACCTTTGGAGCAAGACTCTGCGGGAAATTTCGATGAGTCCGGAAGCCCCTTTGCAGGAAAAATACCCTCGGATCACCGCTGTGTGTACATCCAACATATACGCGGAGGCAGATCGGGCAGCAGCGTATATTCTGCAGCTGGTGCGGGAGCACGGATACCGGTTTGGTGATATCGTCGTTGTGTGCAATGATACGGGACTTCGGAGCGGTGTGATCCGCAGGACTTTCGTGCGCTGGGGGATCCCGGTGTTCATCGATCAGAAGCGAAAGGTGATCCAGCATCCGGTGGTTGGATTTGTGCTGTCGCTTTTGGACATCATCGGAAATGGTTACAGAGATAATGCTGTGATGCAGCTGATAAAATCGGGCTTTCTCGGGTTTGCTGAAGAGGAACGGGATGCACTTGAAAACTACGTGCAGCAGTTTAAGATCAGAGGAACTTTGTGGAAAAAGCTGTTCTCGCGTATGGGAGATAATTATACGGCAGAAGACCTGAACCGATTCAATGAACTGCGTGAACAGGTGGTGTCTGTCATCGAGACTGCGCGGGATCGCATTGGAAAGTATAATACAGCAGGAGAAAAGATCAAGGGCCTTTATGGGTTTTTAGCGGATGATTTCATGATGGAAGATCGGATCGAAGCTATGGCGAAGGCACAGCAGGATGCTGGTTTCCTGGATGGCGCAGCGGAGACTGGGCAGAGCTGGAATGTGATCTGTCGCATTTTCGATCAGATCGTGGAAACGGTAGGAGAAGAACGGCTTTCGGGCAGGGCTCTGCGACAGATCGTAGAAGCGGGACTTGCCGAAATGGAGATCGGGATCGTTCCGGTAAATCCGGATAGCGTTCTGGTGGGGACCATGCAGCGAACCAGGGTCGGCAGGGTGAAAGCCTTGCTGGTGCTTGGCGCCAACGAAGGACTGCTGCCTTTGCAGAAAACCGACGAGGGGCTTCTGAGCGAGCGGGAAAAGGCTGTGCTGGAAGAGATGGATCTGGAGTTTTCCAGGACGGAGGACATGGTAAAGCAGGAGGAGCGGCTGGCTATTTACAGGACGTTGTCGCAGCCGGAGGAGCGGCTTTATGTCAGCTGTAGCCGGATCGATGAGACCGGGGGAGAGCTGCGGCCGTCTGCCGTGTTTCGGGAGCTGGAGAATTTCCTGCAAAGCCGCGCTGAGTCGGATGATTCGGTCGTCCTGGGAGATCTGGAGGACGGTGAAGTCACGGAGATCGCTGTTTCGCCGAAGGGAGCCATATCCTACTTGACCGATGCGTTCCGTGAGTATCTTGAGGATGGTAAACTGGATGAAGACTGGCTTTATGCCGGACTGTGGTACGGCAGCCATGAACCGGAAGAAATGGAGAGGATCCGTCGCGGCATGGAGTTTGACAATGAGCAGAATGCTATGGGAGGACAGCTGGCGGATGCGCTGTATAGAGGCGACCGGCGTGCTATTGAGGCCAGTGCGTCGCGTCTGGAAAAGTACAGCGGTTGTCCGTTTGCTCATTTTATCAGTTATGGACTGCGTCCGGAGGATCTGAGAGTATTTGAAATGGGTCCGCGGGAAATCGGCGATATTTACCATGAATGTATCATGAAGCTTTCTCAGCGGCTGACGGCTGGTGAAGACTCTTTTCAGGGTCTGGATGCTGTGCCGATCGCCATCACCGATCCTGGTTCCCGCTGGATGAAGATCACGCAGGAAGAATGCAGGGAGGAGATCAGAAGGATCCTGCAGGAGGAAACCGGTACTTATAGAGAAGGATTGCTGTCATCAGGACGAAATGAATCCTACCGGACGGAGCGGATCGTGGATATCTGCAGTCGTGTGGCCTGGGCGATGATCGGACAGGTGAGAAGAGGCAGGATCCGGGAGATGTATTTTGAGCAGCCTTTTGCCAGAGGGGCACAGCTGCCGCCTATCCGGGTGACGGCCGGGGAGCATGAAGTTTTGATCAAAGGGAAGATCGACAGGATGGATGTGCTTGAAATGCCGGAGCACGAAGATGGTCTGGAAACGGCTGTGCGGATCGTAGACTATAAGACAGGTGGAGACTCTGTAGACGTGGAGCATTTTCGCAGCGGCTACAAGCTTCAGCTTATGCTGTATCTTAAAGCTGCGACTCAGAAGCAGGAGGTAAAGCCTGCAGGTGTCTTCCTGTTCAAGATCCGGGAAATCGATGCTGACGCGGATGCCAGAACGGTCGTGCCGGGAGAAGCGGCTGCAGAGGAACGGATGGAGGACGCCTATAAGCTGGAAGGGATCGTGCTGGATGATATGGACATGATCGATTCCATGGATACGGAAATAGGCGGAGCATCGAAGGTGCTCCCGATCAAATACGTGAAAAAGAACGGAACGTATTCCGGCTCTTCCGGCGGATATTTGTTCAGCCGGGAAGAATTCGAGGAGCTTTCTGCACAGGTGGATCGCCAGGTGGATCGGATCTGCCGGGAAATCTGCGATGGAAAGATCGACATCAGACCAAAGAAAGAAAAGAAAAAAGATATGGAAGGTAACTACAAGACTTCCTGCAAATACTGTTCTTATAAAAGCATCTGCATGTTTGATACGGCCTTTCCGGGATGCCGGTATGAACGGGTGTAAATGGAACATGATAAAAAAGGAAGCAATCCTGCTGGCAGGATCAGCTTCCTTTTTTGCGGGCTTTATACAGATGCGAACTGATTCTTTGCACGCCGGATCATGTTATCGATCATGTTTGCCGCGATGGTTCTAAGATCCATGTTGAGAATGGAGGAGATGATGTCCAGCTGCTGTCCGGAAGGGACGTGGTACAGCGTCAGGGTACAGCTGAGATAACGGGAGAGCTTGTCCTCCATGGTAAAGTAAAAATCGCAGGGTCTGGCCATAAAACTGCGGGTGATGCCGGAGGAGGCCAGATCCATTTCATAAAAGTCCTTTGACGTGGCGTCCGGCAGAAAGTCCGCAAAGAGCTTCTGCAGCTTTTTTGCAGTTTGTGTAATAATGTATTCTGCTGTGGTCGGCAGGGTGTAGGCGGTGACGTACAGCTCCCGCAGCGGTTCGGAAAGCTCTGTGATGTGAAGCTGCAGGGCGGTCTCCACGCTGTAGAGAAATACCGGGTCGCCCTTGTCCGGCAGCAGAGCATCGCTCTGGAGGAACTGGGCTTCATACATTTTCTCCACCAGCCGCCGCAGCAGTGCCTCCTTGTTTTCAAAGGCCGCGAAGAAGGACGAGGCCGACAGCCCAGCCGCCTTCGCAATGGATGCGGTGGATGTTTTTTCGTATCCGTTTTTCAGAAACAGCTCGATGGCTGCAGACAGCATTTTCTCTTCCCGAATGATCCCCTTTTTTGTATTCCTCTCGGCATAACATGATCCTTTCTTAAGCGCGCAGATGGCGCATACTCTCCTATAATTGACCGAACTTTTGAGTGCACTCAATTATATCATAAAACATAGGGGGACGCAATTGTAGCGAGGGGGGATACTGTGATAAAATACGTCTTGTATGAAAAATCTATCGGGGGGGCAAAGCGCTGCTGATAGATTTTTAGGACGAAAAAATGTGTGAGGCTCTCAGAGCCAGGAGGACAAGTCACTGATGTTGCATAGAAATGGGAAAACGATTGCAAAGTCCCTGATTGCAGTCGCTGTTGTAGTTATGTTTATCATGGGGACCGCCAGCGTATTTGCTGCGGTAGATGATCACACAGTGGTCGGAAAAAATCCGCAAGGCACGGTGATCAATCTGTTTGATTACTGGACGACGTCGCAGGACGCGGATGATTTTACACCTAGTCCCGATTTAAACAGCGGGATCAATAAAAATCGTGATCTGAAATTTTCAAAGGGAAATAACGCCTCCGGTATGAATAACTGGACGGGAAGCAGTGAGCCATACTCCAGAATGGTACAGAATACTCTGGACAGCAATGGATACCCTACGCTAAGAACTAGTTATAGCGAGGGGATTTTTTATACGAGCTCACTGGATTATCTGTTCAATAATTATGACAGCACGACGGAAGGTGCATCCAAGGTGGAGGGTAAGAAGGCATACACCAATGTGGACGGTCTGATGCAGGTAAACCATGACGGTTACTACTATTATGACAGCACGCAGAATTTCGCATCCTATGACAGCTCGACCAACGGCATGAAGCTGTACAACAAGCCGGCTGTAAAATTCGGAGACACGAACGGGCAGTTTTTCCCGTTCAACAGCGGAACAACTGTGTTTGATGAAACAAATGGATCCTTGAGCGCAAAGAATATAAGTGCAGAGAGCAACAATGTCAATCACTGGTTCGGTGCATCCATGAGCACCCACTTTATGCAGCCGACAAACGGGAAAACCACGACAAATAAAGATATCACCTATGAATTCAGTGGAGACGATGATGTGTGGGTATATATCGATGGTGTGCTGGTAGGTGACCTGGGCGGGATTCACGATGCTGCCAGCCTGAACATCAATTTCAGCACGGGTGCTATCAGCATCAATGGTAAGAGTGACGGAACGCTGCTCTCAAAATATGAGGAGGCCGGCAAAAAGGATGAGATTCAGTGGAAGGGAAATACCTTTGCGGACAACACCTATCATACGCTGAAGTTCTTCTATCTGGAACGGGGTAATTATGCCTCCAATATGTCTCTTAAGTTCAACCTGAAGCTGATGCCGGATAATGAGATTTCCAAGGTGGATCAGTATGGAAATGCGGTAAAAGGTGCGGAGTATGCCTTATATGAAGCGACTCGGACGGAAACAGATGGAGAAATCTCCTATGAGGAAAATGGCACGAAACTTTGCAGCGGCAGCACCGATGGCAACGGAAGTCTGATCCTGAAAGCAGACGATGGGGCCACTATCAACTTCGAAGAATTGCATAAAAAGGATAGCGGACCATATTATATCTTAAAGGAAACGAAGGCACCGGATGGCTATCGCAAGACGAAGCCTGTCTGGCTGAAATACGATCCGAAAACAGGTGCTGTTACGACGGAAAACCAGTGGGATACCGGGATTTATGCCAATTCGAGAATCATGATCACAGCCCCGACCGTTTTCTATGACAGAGAAGGCGCTCGAATCCCGCAGAATACAGATGGTACCTTACAGAAGGGATCGGTGTTTGCTATCGTATATAAAAAGACAGGTGACAGTATCAGCGGAGACAGCAACTGGTCTGCCGTCAGCGGATCAGTTCTGGATGGATGGCAGCTTCATGCTGCGGACTCCCTGGAGCATGCTCTGCAGGGAAACAAGTATGAGATGAAACTTAACTCCATGGGTGCCTATGAAACGACACTGGGAGAGCTGCCTGGTGATATCATGACCTATTCCAATGTTATTGTAGCAGATAATAAAGGCAAGAGCCGGGAGGAGATCCAGAAAGCACTGGAGGATAAAGCGCAGTACTCCATCTCCTATTTTTACACGACAGGAGATATAGAGCATGCGAATGAACAGAATACCCAACGTCTGGACCCCGGGATCCTCAGCACTAATCCGATGGCAAAGGAATACGACTATCAGTATGCGGTAAAGCTGACTGCAACCGATGTCACCAATGATCTGTATGTGCAGAAACGGTCCTCGACTTCCGTAGGCTTTAATGAGGCTTGTATTAATGGCGTGAAATTCGCACTGTATCCGGAGAATCAGACGACGTTGCTGAGCCGGATCTCAGGAAGTGATGTACAGCTGAAGGCTGATGCGAAACCTGTTCAGGAACAGGTGACGGACACCATCGGTGCCGATGTTGCCGGGTCAGAACTGTATGGCAGCGCGGTGTTCAAAAAACTCAAGAATGGGACCTACTACCTGAAGGAAATCAGTGCGCCGAGCGGATATAAGCTCAATGAGAAACTGGTCAAGGTCGTTGTTAATGACAAAGGTGTCTATGCAGATGCGGGAACGCAAGGTGATGGAGTTCTGGTAAGCCGCGGCGGCTATGGAATGCTGCTCAAGAGCATGGAGCAGTTTGCCGAAAACAATGATATCGATACGACACTGACCAATATGATAGAGAAGCTTCGTGTTTCTGAAAGTGAACCGAATGTGGATGGCAGCTGGGATGGACCAATGGAATTCAGAGCTGATATGCACCTGCGGTACAAGTATGATCTTGAGCAGGGAGGAACAGGACGCTATCAGGTATGGGGCAAAGATAATGAGGGTAAAGAATATTTCTCAGAAATCACAGAGAATATGGAGGCTTTTTCTACCGATACGGGATGGCCGTCTGTTGTTCTGAAGCAGTGCCTGGAGCATGATACCGGAAGCCAGACGGCTAAGAAAACGAAACTGGGAAACAAGGATCTTTCTCATTTATTTGTGCTGGATACCATTGTTGCGGTACAGGATGAGCCGGTAGGAGATCTGGAAATCTCCAAGACGGTGGAAAATAACAGCAGTGATACATCATCCTATTCGGATAAGCCCTTTAAGCCCTTTAAATTTGCAATCCATCTGACGGAATATGATACACAGGACAAGGATTCTGGAGATGATATATACAGACCGTTCGGCGGTACCTTCCAGTACACGGTAACGCATAAGGACGGCACGACGATAGACAAGGAACTGGTAGTCAATGAAGCAGGCAATGGAGAAATTCGGCTGCAGGATGGCGAAACGGCTGTAATCAAGGATATTCCGTCTTATGTACATTATACTGTTACCGAAGAGGCAGAAGATTATTGGAATGTCAGCAGTACGGTCACGGGAACGATAATTCGTCCGGATGATGATCCAGATGGATACGAACCGACGTTCGGCAACAAAGAAGTCACGGGAAGCATCCCGACTCCGGATGATAATGGCAACAAGCAGAAGCAGACTGCAGCCTACACCAATACCTACGATCCGACACCGGCAACATTGAACCTGCCGGTAGAAAAGTTGTTCAATGGATGGAATCTGGACAGCTTTAAGGATCAGACCTTTGCAATCAGGCTGACCGGTCTGGAAAGCACCGGCGGGGACATCAAGGATACGATGCCGGGTGCTGTTGAAGATACACAGGACAATCACTGGTATCTTACAAAATCCATTGGAAACAATGAGACGGCATCACATGATGATGGTCCATTGACAGTCAAGCCGTTTGTTTCCAGTACATCGGAATTTACTGGGTTGAAATTTACAAAAACAGGACAGTATGCATACACCATCAAGGAAATCCAGGGGGATCATCAGGATATCAGTTATTCCGCAGCAATCTATGAAGTGATGGTAACGGTAACAGACGATCCGGATACCGGGAAGCTTGCTGCAAGCTATACCATGAAGAAAATCATTGATGACGATGGTACATCGCTGACACAGGACCCGCAGAAGGACAGCACTGCGACATTTAAGAACGAGTATAAAAATAAGACTGCAAATATCAACTTTATCGTTCATAAGACCTACACCAATGCGACCGGATCGGACACATTGACGGATGGTCAGTTCCAGTTCCAGCTGGAACCGATGACGGATAAAGCTCCGATGCCGCAGGGGACGCAGGACGGTAAGTTTACAGCTCCTTCCTCGGCAGGAGGAAGAACAGCCTTCCCGAATATTACCTACAATACAGAGGATCAGGGAAAGACCTTTGTTTACAAGGTTTCTGAGGTTGTACCGGATGGCGCAGTCAATGGAAAACTGGCGGGAACGACATATGATATGAATGCCTACTATATTCGGGTAACGGTATCAGGTACAGGCTCTGCGGTCAATGCGGACATCAAATATTACACGGATGAGAAGTGTAAACAGGAAGTTCCTGAGGATCAGATGTATACGATCGAAAATGAACATCGTCTCTGGTTCCACAACAGCTACACGGCAGAACCTGCAACGGTAATCATCAAGGGCAGCAAAACGCTCAACGGCCGTGATATGGCTGCAAACGAATTCGGCTTTACGCTGGAGGGTGCTGACCCGGCGACTAGAAATGCCATGACAGATGGAAGCATTCAGGAGGCTCAGACCGGAACGCTGACAGCATCTGCGCCTGCAGCAGCCAACAACAAGGCCGGAGATTTTACATTCCCTGAGATGACCTTCAACCACGTGGGTACCTACACCTTCAAGGTGACGGAAAATATTCCGCAGGATGCACAGAACAACAAGCTCAACGGTGTGACCTACGATACCAATGTGGCCACCGTGACGGTTCTCGTGACCGATAAGGATGCTAACGGTAATAAGACCGGACAGCTGAATGCAACGGTTTCCTATGAGAACAGCAAGCATCAGTCGACGGATTTGGCTCAGTTCGTCAACGAATATGCGGAATCCGGAAGTGCAAAGATCGAAGGTACGAAGAACCTGACCGGTCGTAACTTCAAGGACGGCGACAGCTTCACCTTCACCGTAACTCCGAAGAATGGAGCACCGGCGCCGAAGGATAAAGACGGCCAAGACATCAGTGAAGTGACCATCACACCGAACTCCGGAGCTTCTGCAAAGATCGACTTCGGAACAGTGAACTTCAATCAAGCTGAACAGTCGTACGCCTACGAACTGAAGGAAAAACAGCCGGAAGCGAAGAAGGGAATCGAATACGATACTACGACCTATACTCTGACCTTGACGGCGAAGGCCAACGATCCGAATGATGGTAAGCTGACGATCGAACAGACACTCAAGGCAGGCAATAAGGATGCAGACCAGATCGTATGGAACAACCAGTACAAGCCGACCGGATCGCTGACGCTGGAGGCAACCAAGACCCTGACCGGACGGAAATGGAAGACCAGCGATGCCTTTAGATTCAAACTGTGGGCGAATGCAGATGATAAAGAACTGCTGGATGCTCTGGATCAATCCAAAACTCCATATACGGTAGAAGGCAGCAGCATATCCTTTGGAACTGCGACCGCAACAGCTCCAGCAGCAGGTGCAGAAAATCAGCAGACTGTTCCGATCAATTTCGAGACGCTGCATTTCACGAAGGCTTCCGGAGACGGACCGTTTGAATTTTACATTCAGGAAATCCCGGAAAATAATCGGGGCATGATATATGATGATAAACCTCACAGAATCCCGGTTGAGGTGACCGATGACGGAGAGGGACATCTGACCGCGAAGGTGGCGGAACACTCCATCACCAACCTGAACTTCAACAACGTTTACAATTCCTCTATAGAATACAGTAATGAAGCGGGTCTTGTGATCCAGAAGACCCTCAACGGCAGGGATATGACGGCAGGACAGTTCGACTTCACCGTAGAGGCGCAGGACAGCGGTTCCGGTGATACGGCAGTAACGGCTCATCAGGCGGCAGGAAAGCTGGGCTTTGGACAGGGCGAAACACAGAAGACCTTCCAGTCTGTAGCGGCGACTGATGGCATAGCATGCAGCATCGATATCCTTAACGGCCAGAAGGTGGAATTCAATCAGGATGATGCAGGCAAGACCTTCCGTTATAAGGTGACGGAGACTAAAGACGATGCCGCTGGATATACCTACGATACGACGGAATATCGTGTCGAGATCGCACTGGAAGATCCGGGAGCAGGTGCTATGAAAGCGACGACCACGGTGACCGATGTGACTCACAAACGGAAAGTTAGCGAGACGGAAGTCCGCAGTGATGATCCGGATGGCAAGAAGATCGCAGTCATTCCGTTCACCAACAGCTACAGTGCCTCCGGCGATCTGGGTGGCAAGGACTCTGCAAAGATCGAGGCGTCCAAGACGCTGAAGGGTCGCACGATGAAGAAGGATGAATTCACCTTCCAGGTAACTAATGCAAAGGATACGAAAGAGCCGAAAACTGTGCTTTCTACCGGAAAGAACGCGGCGGCAGAAGCCGGAAAGCCGGGCACAGTAAACTTTGCAGAAATAGAATACACGACCGCCCAGCTGAAGCAGGACGTAGAGAACGGTCTGGCGGTGAAGGAAGGCAATAAGTATACTTATCAGTATGAGGTGTCCGAAGTAACGGAAAACCTTCCGGCAGGAGTATCTCCGGAGGAGGGAGGCTTTGCAGTAACGGTGACCGTAACCGATAACGGAAACGGAACGCTGACCGCAGCGGTGACCTACCCGGACAATAAGAATAAGCTGGACTTTGTCAACGATTACGACACGAAGACGGTTTTCGTGCCGATCAAGGGAATCAAATCCCTGGAACTGGATGGCGAGGCAGCAATGACCATCGAGGATATCGAAGGGAAGTATGACTTTGCGCTGACCGGTAAGGAAACGACAGTCGGTGCGGATGAAGCTGCTCCGATGCCGACTCTGAATGGAAAGACGATGACTTCAGCAAAGAATGATAAGACAGGGGAAATCGACTTCGGCCATATCACGCTGCAGGCATCTGATTTTGAAGGCATTGCGCCGGATGACCAGGGAAACCGGACGCGGACATTTGAATACAAAATCACAGAAAAGGGTAATGTTGACGGCGTGGTAAACGACCGTGAAGCAACGAAGACTGTTTCCATAACTGTGACGTACAACAGCAAGGAAAAGTCGTTCCATGTGACGGGTGTTCCGGAGGATGCGGCATTCCAGTTTACCAATATTTACGGTATCACCAGCACGGATGTGAGTGCGGACACGCTGTTTTCCGTGAATAAGATCCTCAAGGGTCGTGATCTGAAAGACGGTGAATTCCAGTTTGAACTGCTGGAACTTGTAGACGATGAGGCTGTGGTGATTGCAAAGGGTACCCACGGGGCTGCTTCTGCTGGAAAGGCTTCCGCGGTCGACTTTGGCAAGATCACTTACGATGCACCGGGTGAACATGATTATCTGATCCGTGAGGTTGTACCGTCCGGTGGCAGAGATGCCGATACGGTTTACGATACGAGAAGCTACAGCGTTCATGTGTCTGTGACGGATCAGAAGGACGGTACGCTGAAAGTGACCAGTGATGTTTCGACTGACAAGCCGATGACATTCACCAACAAGCAGGTTTCGAAGAATCCGTCCGGCGGTGATTCGACAGGAGATAACGGTGGCAATGGCGGAAGTCATACCAGAACCGGTGACCAGACTCCGGTCGGCATGGCGATCCTGCTGCTGATGATCTCGGCATGCGCAGGAACGCTGGTGTTGGGGATTCGCAGAAGCTCTGCAAAATAGATAAAAAGAAACAAAAGGAGTAATGAATAAAGAAACAGGAGATTTGATTCGTCATGGCCAGATCTCCTGTTTTTGTTATTTTGTGCTCTTTAGTTTTTGAATCTGTTTGTCAAAATCGGATTCGATGAATTGGGTTCGATTGAAAATATCGTATTCTGATGAAGCCTTTGATTCTGCCTGCTTCCTTGAAATTTTCCCGTTATCCTTTAATATATCGTATTTTCTAAACTCCAGAAACTCATTCACGCTAGAGGCAAACTCTGCCATTGTGAAGGTGTTTTCTCGTTCAATCAGATCCTCTATGTAATCAAAGTAGCCTGTAACAGCGCGTTCCAGTCTGCGTATTTCGGTTTCAGATAAATAATTTTTCGCCACTTTCGCGTCCTGTTTTAATATGCGACCTTCCGGAGCATTCTTCCAGGTGGTCAGACCCATATTATCTTTCGTATGATCCGCACTGGAATAGACGATCTCAGCTGCGGTTTTTCCGGTAATGGCAAAATGAAATTTATTTTGAATGGTAGCGTAGAATTTCTGAGTAACATCAGAATTTTTATCGTAATCAATGCTGCACTCGGCGAAGATATCTGTGATCTGTTGCCAGATACGGCGTTCGCTGGCCCTGATGGAGCGAACCCTTTCCAGCAGTTCTTTGAAATAGTCTTTGCCGAACAGAGCTGTTCCCTGCTTTAATCTGTCGTCATCCATCACGAATCCTTTTCGGATGTATTCGTTCAAAACGGAGGTTGCCCATTTTCTGAAGGCGGTTGCTTTTTTTGAATTTACCCGGTATCCGACTGAAATAATGGCGTCGAGATTATAAAAAGTTACAGTCCTGCGAACAGTTCTTTTCCCTTCTGTTTGAACTATTGGGAATTTCCCAATAGTTGAATTCTGTTCGAGTTCCTGGGTTTCAAATATATTTTTGAGATGCTGATTTATGGTTGAAATGTCAACGTTAAACAATTCAGCCAGAGATTTTTGATTCAACCATAACGTCTCATCTTTTATAATCGCACTTACAGTCACATCCGATTCTGGTGTGCTGTATAATATCATTTCCAGTTCTCGATCAATGCTCATAATTGTTTTACCACCTCCATCTGCTTATTCTATTACATTATGTAAAACGAAAGCCCTCTGAAACATTGTGATTTCAGAGGGCTTTTCCCTGTTGATGGTGGAGCATAGGGGGATCGAACCCCTGACCTCATGACTGCCAGTCATGCGCGCTCCCAGCTGCGCCAATGCCCCGGATCCTATACCATATATTCCTTTTGAAAGAAAAAGCAGTTTACCGGTTTATATCAGGCAAACTGCTTCTGGAGCCACTGGCCGGGATCGAACCGGCCACCTGCACGTTACGAATGTGCTGCTCTGCCAGATGAGCTACAGTGGCATGCTCAAATCAATATACTGATTAACCGCATGATGATATTTTACTATGTTAGAAAAGTTCCGTCAATACACAACTTTCATTTTCTGCGGAGATTTTTTAGAAACCGTTTGACATCTGTCTGCGCGGAGGATATAGTGTTGACATGCCTGTTTTAAAGACAGTAGGGAAAGGGAAAAAGTATGACAGAAAAACGCGTAGTCAAAAAACAGATTCCATACGATAAACGCATTTTCCATGTAGATATAGACAGTGAAAAGGGCGACAAGATCCGGATCCGGTTTCCGGTGAGGGCGGCCCGGAAGATCCTCAAGGCATCCGGAAAACTGCCGCTGCCGCAGGATGCTTTGCAGGAAATCGACTTGAAAGAACTGATGGAGGCCGTAGCAGCCTGCCTTGATGAAGAGGTGGCAGGAGATTTTGTGACGGTGGAAACAGCGGGCGGCACACACGTGCGGGTATACGTGGACGAACAATGATGCGAAGGAGCAGAACGGTAGTATGAAAATCAGAATCAGGACAAAAACCATGAATCTTTCGCTGCCGGTGCCCGTGTCGGCGGCAGGGATGGTCATAAGAAAAATACCGGATTCCGTGTTCGCCAATCTGCAAAAAAGCGTGCCGGAGCCTTACAGTGCTTTTTGCAGTAGAGAAGCTCTGCTCTTTCTGGTGCGGGAATGCGCGGGAACGCTTCGCACGATCCACAATCTGGAGATTATACATATCGAGACGGAAGGCGGAACGTATATTTCCATTAAAATGTAGCGAAGAAACGAAAGCAGAATACAGGAGCGAAGGAGATTGGGAGAAGATGATGAAACAGAATACACAGAAACAGTCCGGCCGGAGCAGCTGCTGGCGAGGGATCCTGTTTCTTGCGATAATGCTGACTGCAGCGGTCTTTTTCTATGGCTGCTCGTTGGGAGGCGGACAGAGCGATCAGGCATCTTTGCAGTCGGAAGAGGATCTGACGGCATATTTTTTAGATGTGGGACAGGCGGATTCCACGCTGCTGGTATCGCAGGGAGAAGCGGTGCTCATCGATGCGGGAAACCGGGATGACGCGGAGTTTATCCTGGGATATATCAAAAACCTGGGCATCGACCATTTGAAATATGTGATTTTTACGCATCCGCATGAGGATCATATCGGATCGGGGCGTAACGTGCTGCAGCAGTTCGGGGCGGATACGGTATATATGCTGGACGGCTACGACAGCGGCATTGCGGGGAGCCTTAAGCAGTCTATAGATCAGCTGGGAATTCAGACGAAGGCTCCGACCCTGGGAGATACAGCTGCGTTTGGAGAATGCGAGATCCAGTTTCTCGGACCTTATGAGAAATACAATGACACTAATGACAATTCCATCTGCCTGAAGGTGAAGCACGGAGAAACCAGCATGCTTTTCACGGGCGATGCGGGAAGCTCGCCGGAAAAGAAAATGATCGAAATGGGAGAGGATCTGGAAGCGGATCTGCTGCAGGCGGGACATCACGGAAGCAGTACATCCAACAGCTACTACTTTCTGCGGGAAGCAAACCCGGAATATGTGGTCATTTCCTGCGGCAAGGGCAATATGTACGGTCATCCCCACGAAGAAGCGCTCAGTCGTTTTCGAGACCTGGGAGCGGAAGTTTTTCGCACAGACGAGCAGGGGACGATCATCGCTGTGGATGACGGGATGCAGATCACATTCAATTGCGAAGGAAAGAAGTCCGATCGGACTCATGTAAAGGACTACGAAGATGCTTCCTATATAGGCAATATCAATTCGAAAAAATATCACCTGCCGAGCTGCAGCGGCTTGCCAAATGAAGAAAATCGCGTGTATTTTACGACGATAGATGCAGCAGAAAAAGCCGGGTATTCCCCATGTGGCAACTGTCATCCGGACCAGTAGGGGGATCGCGGGGCTTTTTTCTGCAAAGCCCGCTCCGCGGGTTATTTCACAGTCTTATTTCACAACAAAAAGGGGCGTCGCCCTAACGATCTTAAATCGTTAATGCGACAGCCCCTTTGCATTTTGTTTTGACAAATCTACTGCAGATCGTTGATCAGTTCATCGATATCATCGTACTGCTGAGACTCTTTTGAACCAGGATTGTTGGACGATGGGTTGTTGCTGGTGCCGAAGATGAAATACGCCGCTACAGATAATGCTGCAACAATGACCAGTATCGCTGCGAAGATCAGAAGAGCTTTCTTCAGCTTTGTTTTTTTAGCTGTTTTTTCTTCGTCGGTAAGTTCTTTTGGTTCGCCTGCCGATTCGGCCGGTGTGTCGGTGAGCTCTGAAGTCTGTGCACCAGTCTCCTGTGCTTGAGAGCCACTTTCTGCAGGAGTTTCCGGTTCTGCGACTTTACCTGCTTTTTTAGCAGCTTTTTCCGCTTTCAGCCGTTCTTTTTCTGCACGTTTCGCAGCTTTCTCTGCTTTTTTTCGCTCTTTCTCTGCCTGCTTGGCGGCTTTCTTATCGGTGAACACGATCGGTTCTTCTGCCGAAGCCTGTCCTGCTGCCGAAGCCTGTTCAGCTGCTGTGGCCTGTCCTGCTGCCGGAGCCTGTCCTGCTGGTTCCGGAGCTGGTTGTGCCATTTCAGCTGCAGCCCGCACATCAACGGCATGCGGTGTTTGAGGTGTGACAGGGATCTCCTCCTGCGGAGCCGGGCGAGATGCCGGAGCCTCGGGAGCTTTCGCAGCTGGAATTTCCGAAGCTGGCGGCTGAACCGGAGCCTGCGGAGTCTGCTGTGCTGTCTGTGCCGGCACCTTTGCAGCGTGTGCCTGTGCCGCCTTTGCAGCCTGAAGCTTCAAAACCTGACTGAAGATCGCAGTCAGGATTTGTGCATCCTTAGCTTCGTAAGGAAGAATTTTTGATTCTCCGTCGTATGTAAAATAATATTTTTGGGTGGCTGGATCGTGTGTCAGATTCGACATTCTGCTGTAGAAAAATTCCTTTCCGTCGAAGGTCACAGACTTTGTCGTAAACTGTGCGATCTGTTGCCCCGCCTTGAGTTCTATCGTTTTCATATCTAACCTCCCAACTTTACAGATGTAACATCAAAAAGTGGTTTCTTTCTTAAGAACTAATTTCTATGATAGACCGAAAACCGGCATCAAGTCAACCGAAAAGTAAGGAAAAAAGTGAAAAATTACAGATTTAGGGAGACAAAACAAATTATAGATGGTATAATAAGCAATATATAATATTGAAGACTTTTTGTATTGAGGAGAAAAAAGAGGTTTGCCAATGGATAAAAATGCATTAACAGAAAAAAGAAGAGAGACTGTGATCGGACTTCTTAAAGGCATGAATATTAAGAAGGCTTCTGGTGAAGGGTTCGACAAGGATGATGTATATGAATGTATGCAGCAGCTTTGTGATCTTTATGAAAAAAATATAGAGGAATTAGAAGATGCATATGAAGGAGAAATCGTTGCATTAAAGGATAAATACCAGAAATACGATGACAACAACGATCTGTATGTCAGCCTGATCATGGAAGCGAAGAAGAGCAGCAATGAGATTATCAACCAGGCTAAAGATGAAGTAGAAAATATTTTATCAGAAGGGCGTGAAGAAGTTTCCAAACAGGAAGAAGAGATCGAGCAGATGCGTGCAGGAATCGATGCTGAGAAGCAGGCGATGAGCGATGAGCTGAATGCGGCAAGACAGGCGGTCGAAGCAGAAAAGGCTGCGATGAAAGCAGAACTGGAAGCAGAAAAAGAAAAACTTTCTGCGCTGAAGAATAAATACCATCAGCAGATCAATGCTATGGAAGAAGAGTTCAACGAGATCAAGACCAATATCCTTCGGACTGCCGGCAAGCTGGACAGCCTGAAGAGCAAACTTCCGGAAGAAGATTCCGTAAACTGGGATATCATCGATCATGCTGGAGCAGTTGATTTCCCGGCTGAAGAGATCCAGGTGGATCATACGATCGATCCTGTGCCTGTTTCAGTAGAACCGGCTGCAGAAATACCGGCAGCAGTGGAGATCCCGGAAGCACCGGTCGCAGCGGATACGGTTACTGAGTTCCCGGCAGAAGATCCTGCAGTTACATATGATATCCCGACGGACGGAGGCGCAACCAGCGTGACTCTGGAAGAACTGACAGCTCCGGATGCTTATGCTCCGCAGGAAGCAGCACCGGCGCCGCAGGCTGCAGAAGAAATCAGCTTTGACGATATCAATATCGATCTTCCGGATCTGAACACTCTGGAATCCGCACCTGAACAGGAAGCACAGGCAGAAGACGAGATTTCTTTCGAGGGATTGGAAGATCTGTTTAAGGATGAGAAGTAACCATGATAGAACTGAAGGAAAAGATACTGACAGAAGGTGTAGCGATCGGAACACAGATCGTCAAAGTAGATAATTTTCTGAATCATAAGCTTGATGTTGCTTTTCTGGATCGGGTCGGGGAGGAATTTCATCGCCGGTTTGCTGACTGTGAGATCAATAAGATACTGACAGTGGAAGCCAGCGGGATCGCAGTGGCGTGTATGGCGGCCGGACATTTTGGATATCCGCCTGTCGTTTATGCGAAGAAAGCTGTTCCAAGCACTATGACGGAGGGCTTTTATGAAGCGGAAGCAAGATCCTTCACCAAGGGTACCGTATCCATGTTTCGCGTTTCAGAAAAATTTCTGGGGCCTGAGGACAAGATCCTGATCATTGATGATTTTATGGCACATGGAGAAGCTTCACATGCACTGACTCAGCTGGTAAAACAGGCGGGAGGCAGCGTGGTCGGAATCGGTGCAGTCATAGACAAAAGCTTTCAGGGCGGCAGCGCGAAGCTGCGTGAAGAGGGCTACAGGGTGGAATCTCTGGCTGTCATAGACAAGATCGAAGATGGAACGATCACATTTGCATAGATCGTAAAAAAACGTATCCTTAAGATACGGATAATAAACAAACAACCAAGCGTAAAGTTCGTATATGCACGAACTTTACGCTTTTATTATCCTAAAAATTCATCCGGCGATAAATTTTTTTATTGGATTGACGCACAATAAACAGTATAATAGGAGTATATTCTATTACACAAAGGAATACGGAGGAAGAATATCATGAAAAAGGTACTTGTAGTGGTGCTCGCACTGGTAATGGCATTTGCCTTTACTGCATGCGGCGGCAGCGATAAAGACAGCGGGGACAAAGTAAAAGTTGGCTGTATCTTTATCGGATCGATCAACGACGGCGGATTCACGCAGTGCATGAACGAAGGTCTGGAAAAGGCTGCGAAAGAAAACGGCGTGGAACTGATCAAAAAGGAAAACGTAAGCGACAGCGATACGCAGGCGTCTAAAGATGCAGCAACGAACCTGATCGACCAGGGCTGCACCATCATCGTAGGCTGCTCCTACGGATATGGAGATGCGTTAAATGAACTGGCAAACTCCGGGGATTATGACGATGTAACATTCCTGCACTTCTCTGGCCCTTACCAGAATGAAACAAACATGGAAAACTTCTTTGGATCCATGGAAGAAGCAAGATACCTGAGCGGTATGGCTGCAGCTTCTGTAACGAAGAGCAACAAGCTGGGATACGTTGCAGCTCACCCTTACACAGAAGTTCAGATCGGTATCGATGCATTCACACTGGGTGCGCAGGCAGTAAATCCTGATGTTGAAGTAAAGGTCGTTTACATCAACACCTGGGGGGATGCTGAAATCGAAAAGGCAGCTGCAGAACAGCTGATCAGCGCAGGATGCGACGTTCTGACTTACCATGCAGACTCCACAGCAACTCAGCTGGCAGCAAAAGAAGCGGGCGTTTATACAACTGGCTGGAACTACAACAACAATGTAGCGGGTGACTATTATATCACAGCACCTTACTGGGATATGTCCGCATACTTCACACCGACATTCAAGGCGATCCTGGATGGAAGCTTCAAGCCGACAGGCGACAAACCGTTCAGCACTTACGGCTCCATGAAGAGCGGAATGATCCAGATCGACGATTTCGGCAATGCAGTTCCGGAAAAACAGATCGACAAGATCAACAAGATCAAGGATAAGATGATTGCAGGAGAATTCAAAGTATTCTCCGGAGAAATCAAGTACAACGACGGCAGCGTACTGTGCAAGGAAGGACAGGAACTGACCAACGAAGAAATCTGGAAGATCAACAAGGAAGTAGCTGGCGTAACAGCAACATCCAAATAAAATCCGCAGATCATATAGTTGAATATGTTTAGCATAAAGGGGAACCGAACAGGTCCCCCTTGTGCTGTTTATGGAGGAGAATAGTGCAGCAGAATCTTGCAATAGAAATGGAAAATATCAGCAAAGTATTCGGCTCTCTTAAAGCGAACAACAATGTCAATCTTTCCGTTCGCAAAGGAGAAGTCCATGCGTTGCTGGGTGAAAACGGAGCAGGAAAATCGACTCTGATGAATATGCTGTCAGGGATCTATACTCCGGATACGGGTTCCATCAAAATAGATGGACAGGAGGTGCATTTTGCATCCCCGAAGGATTCTATCCGTCTGGGGATCGGCATGATCCATCAGCACTTTAAGCTGGTGGATGTGATGACAGCAAAGGAAAATATTATTATCGGGCAGCCGTCTGGATTTTTTGTAAAAGGAAAGCTGCTTTCGCAGGAAGTCAAAAAACTTTCAGATCAGTACGGACTGGATATCGACCCTGACAAGAAGGTATATGATATGTCCGTTGGGGAAAAGCAGACGCTGGAGATCATAAAGGTGCTGTATCGTGGCGCGAAGATCTTGATCATGGACGAGCCTACCGCAGTTCTGACTCCGCAGGAAATCAAGAAGCTGTTCCGCGTTATCCGCAATATGAAAGAGCAGGGATGCTCTGTTGTGATCATCACTCATAAACTCAATGAAGTGATGGAGATCTCGGATCGAGTGACAGTTCTTAGAAAGGGAGAATCCATCGGAACGGTAAATACAGACGAAGTCAACGTTGCCAGTCTTATCGAAATGATGGTAGGCAAAAAGGTGGATCTTTCCATCGATAAGAAAAAAATCGCAGAAAAGACTCCGCTCCTGGATCTGGACGAGGTGACAGTCCTTGACGGAGAAGGTAAGGAAGCGCTGGCTAATGTCAGCTTCCAGCTGAATTCTCATGAAATCGTCGGCGTGGCCGGAGTTGCCAACAGTGGACAGAAAGAACTGTGTGAGGTCATCGCAGGGCTTGCAAAGGCAGAAAAGGGAAGGATCTTCTTCGAAGGAGATAACCTGGTGGGGAAAACTCCCCGTGATATCATCCGCCTGGGGATCCGGATGGGATTCATTCCGGAAGACCGGCTGGGCATGGGGCTTGTCGGCAGCATGGACATTGTACATAATCTGATCCTGAAGGATTATCAGAATCAGCCGGGTATAGTTCTGCGCCGGGGACCGTGCATAAAAAAAGCGAATAAAATCGTAAAAGATCTTGATATTCAAACTCCTGATATATATACGCCGGTCAAGAAGCTTTCCGGTGGTAATGTCCAGAAGGTGCTTCTGGGAAGAGAAATCGATTCCGCTCCAAAAGTTCTCATCACGGCATATGCTGTAAGAGGACTTGATATCGGAGCGTCGTATAAAATCTATGATCTGCTCAATGAGCAGAAGGAAAAAGGCGTCGGCGTTCTGTTTGTCGGCGAAGATCTGGACGTTCTGATGGATCTTTGCGACAGGATCATCGTGCTGTGTCACGGTGAGATCACGGGAATTGTCGATCCGGATGAGGTAACAAAAGAAGATATAGGATTACTTATGACAGGAAAGAAAGCACAGGAGGTGGACGAATAATGGATTTCATAAGGATCACCAAGCGTGATAATCTGTCACGAAAAAAAGAAATTCTGATCACCTTGCTGGCAATCGTACTTTCGATCGTTTTCGCGGGGATCATCCTTCTGATTTTCGGGCTCAATCCGTTCGAAATTTTCAAGGAAATCATCATGGGCTCTGTAGGGACCGGGCTTCGTGTAAAACAGACCATTGTCAAAGCAGTGCCTCTGATCATCACTTCGATGGGTATCATCGTCGCATTTAAAATGAAGTTCTGGAACATCGGTGCAGAAGGTCAGATCACCATGGGAGCACTGGGCGCCAGCTGGGTCGCTCTTAATCTGAGCCCGAACCTTCCGCAGCCTGTCATGCTTCTTCTGATGATGGTCGGAGCAGCTGTATGCGGTGGCATCTGGGCGTTTATTCCGGCGATATTCAAGGCAAAACTGGGAACTAATGAAACCATCTTCACCCTGATGATGAACTACGTGGCGATCAAGTTCGTTACCTATTTGCAGTATGGTCCATGGATGGACCCTGCAGCTAATGGATTCCCGAAGATCGCAATGTTCCCGGATAATGCTGTCATGCCGAAACTGGGCGGTGTAAATATTGGATGGATCCTGGCGATCCTTGCAGCGGCCTTCGTGTATTTCTTTATGAATTATACCAAGAAAGGCTACGAGATCACCGTAGTTGGAGAAAGTATTGAAACGGCTCGTTACGCAGGCATGAATATCAGCCGGATCATCGTAGTAGCTATGCTGATCTCCGGAGGACTTTGCGGTATCACTGGTATGATCCAGGCGTCCGCTATTGAGAAAACTTTAGTGTATGGGATAGCCAACGGATATGGATTCACCGCTATCATCACAGCGTGGCTCTCCAAGCTGAATGCAGGATATGCGGTGGCTGTCTGTGCTGTATTCGCGATGCTGATCCAGGGAGGTCAGTACATCCAGATCGCTCTCGGCGTGCCGAGCGCAGTATCGGATATCGTTCAGGGCCTTATCCTGTTCTTTGTTCTGGGAAGTGAATTTTTTATGCGATATAGAGTACATATCGGCAGAAACAGCAAGGAGGTGGCTTGATCATGGTAGAATTCTTAGCAGCCTGCGTTGTAGCAGGAACGCCTCTTGTTTTCGCAACGGTAGGAGAATTGATCACAGAAAAATCGGGGAGCATGAACCTGGGAGTGGAAGGTATGATGCTGATGGGAGCTGTTATGGGGTTCCTGGCGAGTATCAATACCTACAATCCGGCAGTGGCTCTGCTTGCGGCAGCATTAGCGGGGGCAGGCGGTGCGCTGATCTTCGGATTTCTGACTGTCAGCCTTCGTGCAAATCAGGTCGTCTGCGGTCTGACACTTACCATATTTGGAACAGGCTTCGCACAGTTTGTAGGGGAACCGCTTCTGGGTTCCAGCGTGCCATCGGATATCACCTCGTTTTTTGCAAAGCTGTCGCTTCCGCTCCTGGGAGACATTCCGGTCATAGGGCCGATCTTCTTCCAGCAGGATATCTTCGTTTACATCAGTTACATCGTGTGTGCCCTGGCAGCAGTCTACATGTACAAGACGAAGATCGGAATGAACCTGAAAGCAGTTGGAGAAAGCAATGCGGCGGCAGATGCATCCGGCATCAACGTGGCACTGTATAAATACGTCCACATTCTGATCGGTGGAGCGCTTTGCGGCCTGGGCGGCGCATATCTGTCTCTGGTAAGAATGCCGATCTGGCAGGAAAATATCGTTAATGGACGCGGATGGATCGCGGTTGCTCTGGTCATTTTCGTGGCATGGAATCCGATAAAAGGATTTTTCGGCGGTGCTCTGTTCGGAGGCCTCAGCATTCTGGGACTGAAACTTCAGGCAATGGGTGTTGGCGTATCGCAGTACCTGGTAGATATGATCCCGTATGTTGCGACCATTCTGATCGTTATTTTCAGTACGTACAAGAAAAAGAAAGAAAGTCAGCCGCCGGCTGATTTAGGAAACAACTATTTCAGAGAGGAACGATGACATGGTATATGTACATTTTGCAGAAGGATTTGAAGAAGTGGAAGCGGTCACGATAGTAGACCTGCTTCGCCGGGCAGCGATCGATGTGAAGATGGTTTCCATTATGGAAGATAAAATGGTGGAAGGAGCCCATGGCATGCAGATCCAGGCTGATCTGCTGTTTGAAGAGGCTGATTACGATGGCTGCGACATGATCGTACTGCCGGGCGGGATGCCGGGTGCACTCCATCTGAAGAATCACGAAGAGCTGGGAGAAAAAATCACTGAATTCGCACTGCAGGGCAAGGCTCTTGCTGCCATCTGTGCAGCTCCTATGGTCCTCGATGCCCGCGGAGCGCTGACCCACAAAACGGCGACTATTTATCCGGGTATGCAGAATGAGCTGAACATGGCTTCGTATATAGACAGCGGTGTTGTAGAAGATGGCAATGTGATCACGGGGAAAGGCCCTGCATACGCCATCGGATTCGCTCTGGCCATTATAAGAAAAATCAAAGGCGATAATGCTGCGGATGAAGTTGCTGAAGGACTGCTGTACAAAGGGATTTTATAAGATGAGTAAGTATCGGGTAGATTTTCATATTCATACGAAATTTTCGGATGGACAAGCTTCTCCGGCGGAGATCGTGGATGCTGCAAAAGCTCTTGGATATCATCAGATCGCCATCACAGATCATGATGGGATCGATGGACTGCCGGAGGCTTTGGAAGAAGGTCGAAGAGTAGATCTGGCCGTAATACCCGGCATGGAGCTGGCAACGGAGACGGCTTCGGGAACCGAACTCCATATTTTAGGCTATGGGATGGATCTTGCCGATAAAACGCTGCTTGCTGTAATGAAAGAGCTTTCCAGAAGAAGAGCTGCCCGCAACACAAAGCTGATCGCCGCTTTGCAGGAAATGGGATATGATATCTCCGAAGAAGAGCTGAGGAAGATCCAGCCCAATGACTATATCGGCAAACCGGTCATTGCGCGGGCATTGATCGCAAAGGGATATGCCTCCAGCATACCGGAAGTGTTCCAGAGCAAAAAAATGCTGGGAAGCGAAACAGCTCTTGCTATCAAAAAAGAGAAACTGTCAGCATCAGATGCTGTAAAGCTGATACGGGAATCAGGAGGACTTCCGGTGCTGGCACATCCGATCCAGGCAAAAAAGATCGGAACACCGGGAAGCCGGGAGTTTTATCAGAATATGGAAGGGATCGTTGAGAATCTGGTTTCGTGTGGTCTTGGCGGACTGGAATGCTTTCATCCGGATCAAGATGAGAAACAGAGCCTTCGATTCGTTCAGATGGCACAAAAATATGACCTTTGCATCACCCGTGGATCGGACTTCCACGGAAAAGACTTTGCAGAAGCAGAGGACACCGCACAGATCGAAGAGACGAAGCTGATCGGGCTGGATGTGAAATAGCAGAATACGAAAAAGTCAGGACTGCCGGCAGGAAACTGTCGGCAGTTTTCGCATGTATGGACTCTCAAAATATGGGAATACTAATTTTTGTATTCCATTCCCGCGAGGGATAAAATCGAGAGGTACAAATGAATAAAACTATTTCAGAAAAAAAGGCGGATCCAGTCCCCAGTAAGAAGCTGCTGATGATCGTGGTGATCCTGCTGTCTGCGGCGACCTGCGGGATCACTTCTGCAAAGGCGGCGGCTACCGAGGGATGGGAAGCGCCCGTTCTGCTGTCGGACGGGACCCTGATGAAAGCTCCGTGGTATATCATGGTCGATGGGAAGAAAGCTGCGCTCGTAGATTCCAGAGAAACAGCGGAGCAGGTGATCCAGAATATCGTGACATCTTGCGGACATGAAGGTGCGGAAGTCCTTGATGTTGAACTGAAAGAAGAAACGACAACGAAAAGAATGGATCTGGAGCTTGGAGACGATCCTCCGGATGTGATGACGGCAGCAGAGGCAGAGAAAAAGCTACTGGGAACCCATAAGGAAGAGAGTATCCTTACAGTCGTCACCACAGAGGAACGAAAGGAAGAAGAGGACATCGACATACCGGAGGAATACCAGCCGGTAAAATCTCTCTCTGTGGGGGAGATCAAGGTGGCCTCCGAAGGAAGCCCGGGGACAAAGGAAATCACGAAAAAGGTGACGAAGGAAAACGGAAATCCGGTGTCTGAAACGATCCTGGAAGAATCCGTCGTTGAAGAACCGGAGGAAAAGGTGATCCTCGCCGGGACGAAACTGCCGGCATCCTATCAGAGCAGTTTTTATGAGGACCCGGATCTTTCGTATGATGAAGACGCCGTATACGGGAAACTGCAGCGTCCTGTCGCCGGCGGGGTCGTTACGTCCGGCTTTGGTTCGCGCTGGGGCAAAGTGCATCATGGGATAGACATTGCGCTGCCTCAGGGCAGTGAGATCCGCGCGGCAGATAACGGGAACGTATACTTCGCCGGAGCAAATGGAAGCTATGGAAATATCGTCAAAATAGATCATGGAAACGGGATGCAGACGTATTACGCTCACTGCAGCAGGCTCCTGGTATCCGCAGGACAGCGTGTGGAGCGCGGCGAACAGATCGCGCTGGTAGGATCCACAGGACGGTCAACAGGACCGCATTTGCATTTCGAGGTGATCATCAACCGAAACAGTATCGACCCGAGCGGTCTGATTGAATAACAAGAAAGAAAGCTGCCTTTTCGGGCGGCTTTTTGTTATATTTAGCTTTAGCGAAGGATCCGACGAGCGATAGGGAGGAGGATCAATAATCCCCCGGCTATGCCGGGGAGATTAAAAGGCTTTAG
>JABLTO010109417.1_pt1 | contig 33748 bp, 31 predicted proteins | sample 7160091 | NCBI WGS metagenome assembly JABLTO01 (sample SAMN14651225, study PRJNA627086) | human gut metagenome | isolation source: feces | host: Homo sapiens
AATTATACCATTTTTTCACAAAAAAAGTAAGGTTTGTAAGCTTTAAAATTGGAAACATAAAGCAACCTTACGTATTTATTTTACAACATTTTTTTTAAAATTAAAAGACTATTAACAAAGAAATTATTTGTCAACAGTCTGAGAGTAACTTTATAGTTATTCTTTTTATATGGTGTAATAAAATGGTAAAATAGTAAAAAAATTACGCTGAACCGCATTAAAATTAGACTAGTATTTTATAGGGGATTATTATATTAAAATCTGTTTAGTGCAGACATTTATTAAACACTATAGTAAACTTTAGCTATTAACTATTGGTTTCTGTTCGTTATTTTGTTAAAATTATGCTAACAGAAAAATTTGTACCTTTTTGATATGAAATTTTAAACTAGCTTTGTGTTTCTGTTTAATGTTTTACTGTGGAGGTGAATTTATGTCTTCTTTTCGTTATTCGATTGAAGTTGCTTTTATTATATTTCCTTTTGTTGCTTTTTTGTTTACATTACCTTACATGCTAGGGGAATATCATAAGAATGGTTCAATTAGTTTTTTTAAAACAATAGTTATTTATTCTTTTGTATTATACCTTATGAATGCTTATTTTTTAGTAATATTACCTTTACCTAGTAAAGAACGGCTAGCCTCACTACCTAGTGTTTCTTATAATTTACATCCTTTTCATTTTATTAATGAAATACTAAATACTACTAGTTTTCATGTTAGTGATTTTGCTACATACTTTCCAACTATGAAAAATCCGGTTTTTTACGAAGCTATATTCAATATATTTTTGACTTTACCTTTTGGTCTTTATTTACATTATTACTTTAATAAAGATTTAAAAAGAGTAGTGCTATATAGTTTCTTATTTAGTTTGTTCTTTGAATTAACACAGTTAACAGGATTATATTTTATTTATCCTAAACCATATAGAGTTTTTGATGTTGATGATTTGTTACTTAATACTTTTGGTGGGTTTTTAGGTTATTTTGGTGGTAGTTTATTACTAAAAATATTGCCTAGTAAAGAGGTGTTAAACAAGCGGGCTAAGGCTCGTGGTGTGCGTGTTACATTTGTTAAAAGAATATTTTGTTTTCTACTTGATATAGCATTCTTTAGTGTTATATTTATTACTGCTTTTTTCTTTTTAAGGGGGTATACACATCAAAAAGAGTATTATTTATCACTGTTAATTATTGTTTATTTATTTTATTATCCTATAATGACACATATTTTGCATGGGAAGACTGTTTTTATGAAATTTTTAAATTTAGAGTTTGTAAGTGAAAAGAAAGTAGGTTTCTTTAGAATACTAATTTATTATTTATTAAATATTTTCTTTTATCTTCTTTTACCAGTAATATTACTTTTATCTTTTTATTTGTTAGAACGTTATAAAATAGTAACAAATGAATTACAAAACTATGCCTTTATTGTAGTAGGGGCTTTAACGATTCTTTTATATAATATAACTTTTTTATCTTTAATTTTTGGGGTTAAGACATTACCAGAAAAAATAACTAATATAAGAATGATAAGTACAATTAAAGATAAATAATTTCGATATTTGTACTTTTTTTGATTTCTTTGATAAAACAAGAGGGACTATCTTCATCTACTAGTAAATATACTTCATTTTTGGTTCTTGTTAAGGCAACATAGAATAGTCTTCTTTCTTCTTCATATGGGAAAGGCTTTGTTTTCTTCACTAACTTTAAAATACTTTCATCTTCTACTTTGGATGGGATACCATATAAAGTATTACTCACATTTAGAATAATTACTGTATCACTTTCTAAGCCTTTTGAGGCATGAATGGTTAAGTATCTAATAGAATGTACATCATTTTTAAAATAAATATGATTGTTTTCTTCTTTATAGGGTAATGTTTTGGTATACTTTTTAATATCCATTTTATTTCTGCCGAGAATAAATACCTCGTTATTTTGGGGTATTTTTTTTAATACTTTTCTTAAGATAGTATTTTCATTTTTATAATAGACAATTTTAATAGGTTTTTTATATGTTTTATTACTTTTAAGAGTTTTTTTGATTTGGCTATTATTTTTCATAATAAAGTTGCCTAGGGTTTTAATTAATTCATTTGAATTACGATAAGTAGAATTTAAAAAATAAAGTTTCGCATCTTTGTACATCTTAGTAAAGTTTAAAAATAGTTCTAAATCACAACCTGAAAAGTGATAAATAGATTGATAATCATCACCGACAACACATAATGAAGCATCATTTTGGGCCACTATTTTTTTAATAAGATTAAATCTAACAATGGAAGTATCTTGAAATTCATCAATAATAATCATTTTATAAGGTAAAGATATGTTTTTTTCAGTAAGTGTATTTGTAGCAAGTTTTATCATATCATCAAAATCTATTTGGCCTGTACTTTCTTTTTCGCTTAAGTAAATAGTATAGATGGCATAAATGATTAGGAGTAAATGCTTCTTTTTAGTTGTTTTAATAAATTCGTAAAATGCATATTTATCTTTGTTAGTATTAGCAAATAAATTTATAAATGTAATAATTGTTTTTTTTAATTTGTTTATATCGTTAGACTCTAAAAGTTTTTTTAGTCTTTTTTCTTTAAAAAAATAAATATTATTATGTTTTAAGAAAGCGTCTTTTAATAAGTCACTACCAAAAAAATAGCTTTTAAATAATTCATCAACAATATATGAAAGATAATCATCACTTGCTATATTATAATTTAAGTTTGCAAGACTTAATATTTTTAGAGCAAGTTTATGGAATGTTAAAGTATCTATTTCTTTACCAGTGTTTTTTAAAATGCTATTTTTTAAGTTAACAGTGGCTTCATTTGTAAAGGAAAGACATAGTATTTCATTTTCTTTATAAATATTATTTTCTAATAAAAACTTGATTTTACCTACAAGGGTCAGGGTTTTACCAGATCCAGCGCCAGCTATTATGATTGAGTATTTAGGATTTTCTATAATAGGTTTTGTTTGTTCTTCATCTAATGTATAACTATTTACTTTTATTTTTTGCATAGTCTCCCTCCAATAATATATATACAAGATGAGATAGTCATTTTCTTTTTTTATTTCACAAATTTAACATTATATGGTAAAATTTTATTAGTTATAAGGGAGATGGATTAGATGAATAAGTATTTACTTACTACAGATTTTATTTCTATTAAATGGTATTCTTTTTTACTTTTAGTTTCTGTTTTTTTAGGTATATTTCTTTTAATAAGAGAAAGTAGGAAGTATAATTATCCGAAAAAATTTATATTTAATATGTGTTTTTGGGCCGTTATTGTTGGCTTTTTAGGGGCAAGGGCTTACTATGTAATATTTAATTGGCAGATTTATGCATCTGACCCTATTAGTGTTTTTAGAATATGGGAAGGTGGTTTAGCTATTCATGGCGGGTTAATTGCTGGTTTTTTGACAGTATATTTTTACTGTAAGAAGTATAGGGTTCGTTTTTTAAAAATTATTGATATGGCTGTACCTAGTGTAATACTTGCTCAAGCTATTGGAAGATGGGGGAATTTCTTTAATCAAGAAGCACATGGGGGAATTGTTTTAAGAAGTACTTTAGAGTCTTTTAAAATACCTGAATTTATTATTAATGGAATGTATATTAATGGAGCTTATTATCATCCAACGTTTTTTTATGAATCTGTTTGGTGTATAATAGGATTTATTATTTTAATCCTTCTTAGACATTATAAATATTTAAAAGTAGGAGGTTTAACTTGTTTTTATTTAGTTTGGTATAGTGTTGGAAGATTCTTTATAGAGACATTAAGAACAGATTCATTAATGATTGGTGGTTTTAAAGTGGCACTTGTTGTATCAGTTGTTTTATTTGTTATTGGAATTATTGGGTTAATGATTCAGTCAAGGAAAGGTAAGTTTGAAGATCTTTATAGTGAACCAAACCATGAGGAGATAAGATTTTAATGAAAAAAATCTTGAAATATATTGGTATTACTTTGTTAATCTTTATTTTTATATATGATACATATGAAACACAGGTGGTTAAGAAAAACAAATCGAATACATTAAATATTGAATATGAAAATGCCGGTAATATTTTGCTTTCTGATATTAAAAATGGAGATGCTATTTCAATGCGGATTAAGGTCGATAATAAAACAGATAAAGATATAAATTTTTTTATAGATTTTGAAGAAGTAGTTAACTCATTAAGTTGTCAAGAATGTGTTACTTATAGTTTGACTAAAAATAATAAAAGTGTTGCTCTTTATAGTGGATATTTTCCTACTAGTAACGTTTTATTAAATACTGGCGATGTTGTTAGTAAAAATACTAGTGAAGAGTATGATTTTATAGTAAGAATTGCTAATATTGATGAAATAGATAAGGGTAAAAATTTACAGACTAGAATAAAATTTGTCCAACAATAATTTAAGAAATTAGTTATAATCACGACTTTAAGTGATTTTTTTTAATGGAAAGTATTTTTTTGGTTATTATAAAATTTGGTGGGTTTTACTTAAACAGCATATATTATTTTTTGCCAAAGATTCTTTTTAGCACTGATTTTGGTTGTTCTATTGGCTTGGTTGCTGTTAATTCATGGATAACAATTTCTTTGCACTTACTATCAATAACATTTATTTTTTCATCTATTTTTCTTAATATTTCATCAAAATCATATTTTGCTTTTATATCAAAATCAATGTTATATTCCTTTAGAGACATTGCATATTTTGCCTCTTTATATCCAACAGCGTAATAACAAAGCATAAAAGCATAATATTTATTATCTTTATATTCTATCATTTCTTCTATGATTCTTCGGTAAAAAGGTTTTTTTATTGTTTCTTGACAAGTCATTACTTGATATAGATAATTGCCTATTTCTGGATTATTAGCAAGTATTTCCATATTTTCTAAATGATATATATCATTTAATGAAACTTTGTTTATGGCTAAATAGCTTATTGAATGCTCAGGATATGTATTAGGTCTTTGAATGGCAGGGGAACCATATTTAATAATTGTTGCTAAATCAGTTTTATGATACTTACTTTTAATAGAATCAGGATTACTCACGATGGTTGCTATTACCTCTCTTAAAACATCATCTGATTTATTTTCACTAGAGTCTTTTGCTGTTACCAATAATTCAAAATCTTCATCATGATAAGGACTATCAATAAAATTTTTATTGCCTATAATCCATAAAGGTGTTTGAGCAGTCTGTGCTTTTTTAAGTTTTTCAATGTCTTGATAAAATTTAGGGCTATTTAAAAAATCATGATTTAACATTCTATCAAATAGGTGATACCAACCATCAGCATTTTTGATGCTTACTAGGGCTTCCACTCTTTTTATGTAATCAAAAGTGTTTAATAAATCAGAATTAATTAAAAGTTCTGGATCAAATTTAATTAACTTAGGGTCTATATTCAAACTTAATATATTTTTAATTTGTAATGCGTTTAAATTAGAATTCCATTTACGAACCTCTTCTATATTTTGGAATGTTTTAATAATGTTATAAGTGTTTAACTTTTCGATTATTTGTTTTGTACATATTAATTCATTTTTTTTCATAGTAAATCTCCTTAAACCTTGTGCTTTATTATACCTTAAAAAGGGATACTTAGAAATACTTTTCTAAAAAATTCAGGTAATCATTTGTTTTAATTTTCTAATTATATTATTTGATATAAATTTATAATAAGAATTATTAAAAAAACTAACTATTTCTAGTTAGTAAATCTATTGCTACTTGAACAAAATGTTCAAGATTCATATCATACTGGTGGAGCAGAGGAGAGTCGAACTCCTGTCCAAACAACCATTAATAAGAACGTCTACAAGTTTAGTTAGAATTAGATTTAGTATAAGTACCGGATCTAACGCACCAATATCTTATACGATCTTTATTAAATTCGTAAGGTTATCTAAAGATAAATAACTTTATATATCTTATATCTATGAACCTTTATATACCCTATAAGAGAAAGTAAATAAAAGCCTTCTTTATACCACTAATTAGGCTGCTACAGGAGCGAAAGAAGCGAAAGAAACATCTTCGTCGTTTAATTTTAATTATTGCATTTAAAGTATGCCTACTACTTGCAGTCCTTACAATAAATTGCTGTCAAAACCATTACTGCCCCATAAACAAATTATAACACAATGTTCTTGCATTATCAATCATAATGCGTTATGATAAGGCTACTAAAAGTTTTTGGGGGTATTTATATGTACGAAGAAAAAGAACCTAAGAAAAAAGAGAAAAAAGAGAAAACAAAAAAAGTATATACCGAGAAAAATATTAAGTCAAAAGTAAAACAAACAAAAGAAGAGAAAAAAGAAAGTGCTAAAGAAGAAACAACTAAAAAAGATAGTAAGTCAACAAATAAAGTAATGTCTTTTAAAGCTGATTGGACGGGTATTTTTATTAAGTTTGCAGTTTTTTTGTTAATTGCGTTCTTTATAATATTTGGTGTTACTAAAATTAAGAATTTAACATGTGGTTCATTTGCTAAAAACTTAAATAAAATGAAAGAGGCAGCGACTAAATATTTTGATGAAGAAAAAAATAGACCAAGTTCTCTTGATGAAGAAATATCTTTAAGTTTAGAAGATATGATAAATAGTAATATGATATCTGAGTTAAAAGATAAAGGCAAAGTCTGTAGTAAAGAATATAGTTATGCTTCATTAACTAAAAAAGAAAGTAAAAAATACAACTTAGAAATATATTTAACATGTGGTGGTAAAAGTGAAAAAGTAAATTATGATTTAAATTATAATGAAGAAATAAAAGATGATACGAAAAAAACAACGTTATATGAATTACAAAGGACTGTAAAGAAAGATAAATATACATGTCCAGAAGGCTACTTAGTAGCAGGTAAATATTGTATTGGGGAAAAAACAACGGAAACTATAGAAGCAACAGTTAAATATAATGTGACACCAGAAAGAAATGTGCCTGCTATTCATAAATCAAGTACTTATAGTTATGAAAAAATATATCCTGAAGTAACAACGACTTTAAATTCATATACTTGTCCAAGTGGTTATATTAAAAATGGTGATAAATGTGAAAAATATTTAGAGGCAAAAATTAAAAATGTTAAAAGTTATACATGTCCAAGTGGTTCTATTTTATCTGGTTCATTATGTATTTATAGTACTGCTGCTACTAAAAGTGATAACTCTCTTTATTGTAAGACTGGTACGCTTATTAATGGAGATACATGTTATGTTTCTAAAAATGTTTATGTAAAATGTTCTAATGGTTTTTATGATAAAAATAACAATAATTGTTATACAACATATGTTGCTACTAAAAATTTGAGTGATTGGTTATTTAATAGTCAAGTGACTTATAAAGATAATGTTACTTTAAAAAATACAACAACAATTAAGTATGAAAAAGTTGGTACTTCAAATAATGGCTATAATATTTATAAAAAATATGTAAGAAAATACGTTTCTTCTTGTAGTGATGGTGATGAATTAGTTGGTAATTCTTGTCGCCATTATGATTCTGGTTTAGAACAAAAGAGTTGTGTATCTGGTTATACATTAAATAAAGATAAAACTGAATGTTATAAATTAACTAAAGCAATTAATAAAAATGTTGGTACTAGATATACTTGTCCGAATGGCTATAAGAAAAAAACAGTTGATGGAGAGGTAACATGTATTCGTTATGCAGCTGCTAAAAAACAAACACTTAAAAAATACACTTGTGTTAATGGGTATGAATTAACAAGTGATAATGAATGTGTTAAAGTAGTAGAGGCTACTCGTGTAGACGAAGAGATAAGTTATAGTTGCCCTGATGGTTACACTAAAAAGGGAACTGGTGATAAAACTAGATGCTATAAAAAAGTGACCAATGCGGATTATTATTACTGCGCTAATAAGAATGCTACATTAAATGGCACGAGATGTATTATTCCGGCTAAAACAAGAAGTGTTAAATATACATGTCCAAAGGGTTATAAATTATCAGGAGAAACATGCTACAAAGAAACAAGAAAAGAAAATATTTTAGCAGAGGTAAATGATCCAAATGTAGAACAAACTGAAACAATTTGGAGTAAGGAAAAAGATGTGGAAGGTTGGACATTTACTGGTAATACTAAAGAAGAATAATACTTTGTAATAAAAATGATTGAGAGGTGAGTAGTCGAATCTTTACTCGGCTGATGAAATGGAATATAAAAGATTTAATAATGATATTATTGTTAGAATTGATAAGGGAGAAGAAATAATTACTGAACTTAGAAATGTGGCGGTAAAAGAAAATATTTTACTTGCTAGTGTTAATGGACTTGGCGCAACAAATGATTTTACCGTTGGAGTTTATGATTTGAATAAAAAAGCATTTTGTCCTAACCATTTTACTGGTACTTATGAAATTGTTTCTTTAGTTGGGACAATTGATACTATGGATGGCACACATTATAGTCATATTCATATGAGTGCTGGTGATACATTAGGCCATGTGGTTGGAGGACACTTAAAAGAAGCTTATATAAGCGCTACTGGAGAGATTGTACTACATGTTATTGATGGACAAATTAATAGAAAGAAAGACTTGGATACAGGATTAAATTTGTTTGATTTTACTAATAACTATTAAGAATTACACTATAGTTTTGCTATGAAAGGACTTTATTCCTTTCTTTTTTTATGTTAAACTTATTATGATAAAGAGGGTTTGGATATGAGAAAAAAAGGTTTTACATTAATTGAATTGTTGGCGGTAATATGTATAATGGCAGTACTTGCTTTAATAGCAGTTCCTACTTATATAGGTGTTTCTAACAACATAAAACAAAAGGCATATGAAACAAAGATTTCCCTTGCTAAAAATAAAGCCATAAATTATGCTTCTGATAAAAATGAGTTTTTATTTGATATAAAAACATTAATTCAAGATGGTTATTTAGAAGCAGATAATGAACTAGGACAGTTTTTAAATCCTATTAATAATGATGATATGCGTTGTTATATTATTAACGTTGTATATAATAATAATCAGTATGAAGCTAATGTTATTGAAAATAAAGAATGTATGACTAAAGAACAGTTAGAAGAAAATTATAGTGCTTTAGAAATAGTATTTTATAAAGATGAGGGATTAACTAAAGAGGTTAGTTTAACTGATGATAATTGGACACGTGAAAGTCCTTTATATGCTAGTTATAGATTTAGAAATGACTCTTATAAGAATAATGAAATAAAAGAACTTATTTGGAGTGGCGAAGAAAATTTGACGTGTAATAGTGATAATCTTAGTAATTGTTTAAGTTATAAAGTTGTTGCTAATGATATTAAAGAAATAACACTTAATTTACAAGTTACTTTTCAAATGAAAAATGGTGTTACATATACAAGTTTAATTAAGAAAACAGTAAAGATTGATAAACAAGTTCCTAAGGCACTTTTAGAATCATTACAAGTAAATAATGATGTGGTTAGTAAAGATTTAAAAAGAATTACTATGAATGTAAGTGATGGTAATGGGTCAGGTGTAAAGTGGTATGCTATAACACAAGAGTCTTTAAGTTGTAATGATATAGAATATCAAAATATTAATGATAATGAAATAGTACATTATTTAAATAATGGTAAGTACAAAGTATGTGTTAAAGATAAAGTTGGTAATTTAGGTGAATCTAGTGTTTTTGAAGTTAAAAATGTTGATCAAGGAAAACCTAGTATTGATGGTTTTGCTCATACTTCTACTTCTTATGCTAATCCTTTATATAATAAAAATTTAACTATTAAAGTAATGGCTAGTGATAAAGAAAGTAGTATAAATGAAATACATTATTGTACAACTACTGAAAGCGAGTGTACACCCGATACTATGGTTAGTGCTTCTAATGGTAATGCTTCTATAGCACTACCTGATAATGATGGATTTCAAACTTTGTGTGCTATAGCTATTGATGCAGCTGGTAATGAAAGTGATAAACAATGCTATGGATCATTTTGGAAAAAAGAAAATATTACAATGGGTGATTTAGGAATTATTTGTGGGGCTAATAATACATATTGTGAATTTGATAATGGTATATATGTTAAATATGGTAGTAAGGTATTTACTATTTACAAAGATTATTCTTCTTCTATATATGGTCTTACAAGAACTAATACGGATATTCCTTTGATTAATGTTGGTTGTTGTGATTCTGGTAAATGTCATATAAAATTTGTTTATTCTAGTGATGGTGTACCACGTAGTTTATCGGCAACATTTAATTCATTGCCTAGTTCTAGAACGAGAGTTACTAACCTTGATAGTTTTAGATATGGAATTGTTACAAGTTCTTCATTTAAAAATATTAAGAATAATCCTAATGTTCAAACAAATAAAGAACATAAAATAACTAGTTTTTCATTAGATGAGTTACCAGATACTTTAAATGATGGTTATGGATATGGGTTACCTAGTGAAAATATGGAGAATGTTAATTGTTATATTGAAAAAGATAGTTCTACAGAAAAAATAAACTTTTTTAATAGAAAGTATTTAACAAGAATATATTTATATGATAATAAAGAACAAAAGATAACAAAAAGCTTTAAGTATAATGTTGGTGATAAGTTTGTTGTTACTTGTAAAAGAGAAAATGAAGATGGGGAAAGTGAAGAAATTAAAAAAGAGGTTGTTATAGGAGCTAACCCAGATAATTTAACTGATAATAACCGTGTTGATAGTGGTGTAACCATAAGTAATAGTTCATATATTAAAATGGAAAATTCACCTTTAAGTGTTCGAAAGAGTAGAAATGGACTTTTAGATATAGAAGAATATCAAAATATTCGTAGTAAAAAATATGCAAGTGATGCAAATACACTTTTATCAACTGTTATTAATTCCGTTGTATATAATGGTGATAGTCATAGTTATGGTCATGATGGGGTTTATTCATCTATTTCAGCGATATATGCAAGTCAAGGTGGGTATGTAGCTTTAACACCAATGAATTATGGTAAAAGGTCTTCTTTAATGTCTGTGCCATTTAATAAGACAGTAAAAATAAAAAGTGGTATTGGAACACAAAGTGATCCGTTTGTAATAGAATAAGAGGGTAATATGAAAAAGAAAAGAATTGTCTTATATTTAATTATTTTATTAGCTGTAATAATGGTTTTGTTAGGAGTTTATTTTGTTAGAAACAAATTTGGTAGTAAAAATAAAATATACTTTGAAAATAAACAAACAATTATTGCAGCCGAAGATATTTTGTCAAAGCAAAAAGAAGCTGATGAAAATATAAATAAATTAGTTAATGATAAGTCTTATACACTTGATAATCCAAAAGTTTTAGAAAATCCTTATTATATTGCTCCATTAAGTGCTTTGGTTATTTTTCAAACTAAAGATGAGGTAAGCATTAAATTAACAATTAATGGAGTAGAGCAAACTACTTATGAGAGTAGTAAAAAGCATTTAATTAGTATATATGGTTTAAAAAGTGATTTTGAGAATAAAGTTTTGTTAGAAACAAGTAATGGTAAAAAGAAAGAATTAATTATTAAAACTGGTAAATATGAAGGTGATACATTTAATGTAGAAACTAAAAATGTAGTTAATAAAGATAATTTTTACTTTCTTTCGGCACCAATGGGTCTTGGTATTTCTGCTATTGATGCAGAAGGTAATCTTGTTTGGTATTTAACTGGCGATTATAATCAAGATATTGAGTTCTTAGATAATGGACATATTTTAGTAAGTAATGGAGAATCTTCTGGGAGTGAATTTGGCTATACAGGTTTCATAGAAGTAGATTACTTAGGAAAGATTTATCATAATTATGTTTTAGAAGGTGGTTATCATCATGAAGTAGTTGAACTTAAAAATCATAATCTTATAGTGGCTGGTGATAATAATGATAACGATAATGCTTCACAAGATTATATATATACGATAGATAGAGAAACTGGTAAAGTTTTGGATTCTCTTCTTTTATATGACTACTTTGCTAGTATTGATAATACAATTGTGCCTAAGATAAAGGGACGTGACTTTATTAATAATTCTATTTATTATAATGAGGATACTGATGAAATGATTTTATCTTTGCGAGGTTTAAATTCTATTATAAGTATTCAGTATAAAGAGAAGAAATTAAATTGGATTTTTGGTAGTGATACTTTGTGGACAGGAAAGTTTGCAGATTATCTTTTAAATATAACTGATGACTCTAGGTTATCACTTGGAGCACATACAGCATTTAAGACTAGTGATGGCCTACTTGGTGTGTTTAATAATGACTTTGACATGTATAATGAAAGTGAAGAGACATCACTAGATAACTATAAAGATAACTATTCAAGTGCAACATTATATAAAATAACTGGAAAAAACATTGAAACAGTTTACGATTATGTAAGTGAAGATAAAGTGTTTAATTATGCTTTAGGTAGTTTTAATATAACAAATGATAATCATAAGTTAGTAGATTTTGGTTGGAGTTTTAAAAAGTCCGCTTATGAAAAGAATTTAAATATTTATGATTATTTTGAAAATACATATTCTAGAATAACTGAGATAGATGAGAGTGATAATGTTGTTTTTAATGCTACAATAGAACAATCTATTTATAGAGTTTTTAAACATGCTTTTTATAAAGATAATACGGCAAACTTTATTGTAAGTAGTTATTCATTAATTGATAATATTCCTTTTAACGATTTAGAAAGTATTGATATATCTACGTTTAAAAGCAAGTTAGATAATGCACAAGAATCAGGACTTAGTTATGATGTGACTAAAAATAGTTTATCTATTAATGCTAACTTTGATATTTTAGATGATGTAACATTTTATTTTGTTGGTAAAAATGATGCCTATGCATTCCATTATAAACCCGTGAATAAAAAAGCAACACCATTAATTCATTTGGATTTAAGTGGTGAATATGTAGTATATTTAAAAATTAATGATACTTTGTATGATGATAAGAAAGTTCTAGAATTTTAGAACTTTTTTATTGTTAAAAATAATACCTATAAATAGAAATAGTGTAATAGTAGATGAACCGCCATAACTAACAAAAGGAAGTGGTATGCCAATAATGGGGATAAGACCTAGATTCATGCTTATGTTAATAATTTGACTCATTAAAAATATCCCTAAAAAAGTTTTTGCAAATACTTTCTTTTCTTTTTTAAGATGCTTGTTATAACTAATTAAGTATGAATCCATAAATAGAAAAGAAAGTAAAATAATAATATTACCGATAATGCCAAAAACATTACTTGTAAGAGCAAAGGCAAAATCCGTTGGACTTTCTGGAATATAAATACCAACACTCGTTAAAGATAGTTTATAAAAGGGGGCCGAACCAATAGCTATTAAGGCATTTTCGATTTGCATACCACTCCTAAAATTAAATAGTCTTTCAACACGATAAAAGAAAGTTGTACCAATTAAAGAAATTAACAAATCTTTTTGATAAAAATAAGCGTAGAAAAAAAGGGCTATGCTACTTATAAAGATAAGTGTAAGCATTACAAACCACCATTTATGAATATTAGATGAATATAAACAAATTAAGCATATTATAGCATAAAAGATTAAAGCTCCTGTATCTGGTTCTAGAAAAACCAATATAGATGGTAGTAAAAATATAATTAAAATTTTTCCTAGTAATAATAATTCATCTTTAAAATTACTAGTCTTGGTCTTAACTACTAAATGACTAACGTATAATGTTAAACTTAATTTCATGATTTCACTAGGTTGAAAGCTAAAGTATTTTAAATTAAGCCAGGCTTTTGATCCGTTTATATTTTCACCCATTATTAAAACTAAAACTAGAAGTAGTAAATTTATGATGTAAAGCCAAAAACTATATTTAAAAAACAAATTAGTATCAATGAAATGAGTTATAATAATTATCAAAAAGCCTATTGTAAACCAAAGACATTGATGAGTGAAATGTTCCTTATAAATAGGGCTAATAAAGCTTGCGTGATACATAAGAGCAAGACTTATGCCACAAAGTGTTATCATAAATATAAAAAATAGAATATGTCTTATTAGATTAATTTTCTTCATATTTTTATTATGTTTCAAATTTTGCTTTTTTAATCATAAAATATAGAAGGAGGGTGAATATATGAAAAAATTACCTAAAGTATATGTAAGTCCAATTGACAAAGATTTACAGAATAATAAACAATTATTTTACAGTAAACTTAGTGAAGAAAGCCAAAACACTAAAAGTGTTATACAAAAAATTAATGATATCTTTCATAGTAGGAATTTTGTGTATAAGAAAGATGTTTTAGTAACAACGAAAAATGGTAGTAAAGTTATACCTTTAGTAGGTAGAACAAATGATGCTTTATTAAGTCTTGATAAGGAAAGAATTTTAATAAGTGATATCATAGATATTAAAGAGTATGATCCTTACAACTAGTAGTATGATTTTATTTAAATTAATGGAGTAATAATGATACTTCATTTTTTTGTGTAAGAAAAAGAATCAATCTTTCGATTGATCCTATATATCAAGGTTAAACTAAGTAGTTCAAATAATTTTTAATTGGAGCGATTGTCGTAGATATCTACAACTTTTTACCAATTAACGATTTAATATATAAATATCAATCACTAGTTATAATTTAACACAAAATTTTAAAAATTACTATGATTTAGTTAAAATTTCGTGTATAATTATATTAAGGAGGGAAAACAATGGAATTAAATATTAATTTTAATAAAAAAATTTCACCATTAGTTAATTCTTCGGAATCTTTATCTAATTGGTTTGAGAAAAATCAAGAGATGATGGCATATTTTGAAATGACACATCCTGGATGCTTACATTTTGAAAATACAAATGCAAATTATGATGTTAAAGTTCTTGGTAGAATGGCAAATGGTACTTTAACTTGGTTAGAAACTGATTTACCATATTCTAATGAAGAAAAAGTTAGAAATGCTGAAATGAGTATAGCTTCAATATATGATTTAGAAAAAGATCATTTATCAGATGTTGCAAAAGAAAAATATTTCATTGATGTTGATGGATTAGAAAAAAAAGAATCAACGGGTATGCATAGATAGTGATAAAAGATGATTTATCTTTCAAAATCATCTTTTTCTTTTACATTTTTAGTATTAATAATATCTTCATAAGTATCATAATCTATTGCTCCATGATGTAGTAAATCGTTTGTAAATTCTTGATACTTTTCCTTATCTTACCATCTAGTTAATCAATTTTTTATAAAATTAATTATCTCATAAATTTATTTTTCCAAATAGTTAATTCATACTTTAAACTAAAATTATTTTCTTTTAAATCGTTAATTTCATCATTTTTGCTTTCAAGTTCACTTGCTAAAGCAGTATTTTTAACTTTTAATGCATTATTTTCTTCAACAAGTATTTTATTATTTTTTAGTTCAATATCTACATTTTCAAGAGTTAATGATAGCTCATTTATCTTTTTATATTCTTTGTTAGTATTATCAACTTTATCAATATAGTTGATAATTTTTTCTTTATCATTTTGATTTAAAATAACATTATTTTTACCAGTTGAAATATTACCTTTAAGATTATTAATTATATTTTTAATATCAGTTGTATCATTATCTAATTACAATGACTTTTGATTTATAATATCTAAATCTTTTTGATTTTTTGATATTTCATCTTTAACTTTCTGATAGTTAGTCATTTCAGATACATTATAATCTAAATTTCTACCTTTCTTTTTTTCAGTAAGTTTAGAAAATGTTTTATATTCTTTATTAAATGAATCTATGCATAAAGTTCTCATTTTATCTTGTAAATTTACTAAAGTAGATTTAGTAAATACATCAGATTTACAAACTTGTTTAGACATACCATTTTTATTTTTATATTTAATTGGAACTCCTACAATATGAAGATGAGGACTAGTTTCATCATAATGAATAATAGCACTTGCTATTTTAAAGTTAGGCACTAATAATTCTAAATCTTTTACTTGCTCTATGAATACATTAGTCATTTTCTTTTTATAATTTATATCTTTGGTATCCCAATACTTTTTATCACCAAGTTCAATTATTATTTCACAAGCAAGATCATTTTTTATATTATTTGAGATGTTAGTAAAATAATCATCTATCTTTCTATCATCTCTTTTTTGTTTAGAATTATATTCAAGTCGTGCTTCATCAAATTCAGTTTTATATAAATTTTTAACATCATCATATAAAGAAGTAGTACCTTTAATTATTACAATTTCATCTTATTTATCATCATACTTTCTATAATTATGCTTATCAACTTTAGATAAAGTTTTAGCATTTTGAATAGCATTATTAGATAGTGAAGTAGTTCCACTTATATTATTTTTACCATTTGCTCTTGATATATTTTTCTTATTTTTATCACTTCCAATATGGAAAGAGCAAGCTAGTTCTTCTATAAAAATCATACTCCTTTTTTTAATACTATTTTGTTTGTCAAAATATTTAACCCCCTAGGTATTTTGACATACTATCAAAATACGGTGGTTAAGGCACTGCCTTAGAATCCAATTAACTATCGCCACTTACAAAAATACATATGTATTTTCATAACGTGCCACGTTAATTTATTTGTTTTACAAGAACTAATTATAAATTAATTCCTGTAAAACTTTTTATTCAGCACAAGCTTTATAATTATTCATAAGACCGACCCAAGATAACTCATTTTCTTGTTTTGTTTTTTCAGAAAGTCTAGAATCATTTTTAATATAGTCTTCCATGAGTTTATCTATCATATCTTGTGCTTCATTACCGACTGAAAAAAGATAATTATTAAGTTCATTTGTCATTATAAGTTGTTGATATAATGCTTTCTTATTTTCGTGTTTATATCCAAGTGGTGCCTGATGTGGAATATGTCCTTGTTTAATTGCTCCAGATAATCCTACTTTAGTTCTTTCACTTGTTCTTTCTATTTCATTTTGAGATACACTCATAAGTAACCTTGAAATCATTTTACCATTAGCAGTAGTAGTATTTATTTCATCATTAGCACAGTCTAAATAAGCATCGTTTTCATCAAGAAAAGTAATAAGTTCTTCCCAATCATAAATACTTCTTTTTATTCTATCAAGTTTTAAAGCAACTATAGTGTTTATTTTCTTTGATTTAATATCTTCTTTAAGTCTTTCAAATTCAGGTCTATAATTACCTGTTTTAGCACTTATTCCAGCATCTTCATAATAATCTTTAATAATATAACCTTTAAACTTACAAAAATCTTCTAAACGTTATTTTTGTTTTGGTAAACTAAATCCTTCACGGACTTGATCTTCGGTCGATACTCTTAAATATAGACCACATATTTTCTTGTTATTATCCAATAGAATCACACTTCTTTTACTAAAAAAGAGCAAAGTAGCACAACTAGGGTTTATTTGTACTACTTCGCCCATAAATAAATTAGATATAACTTTTTCTAATCTAATTATAAACTATTTTCGACAAATTTACTAGTTGGCTTGCAAATAACCATCTAATTCACTAATTAATATCTTATTACCAAAGTTTTTAATATAGAGTTCATTAGAATAATTAAAAGCAAGAAACGTAGTATTATTGATTATAATTTTATGAGGTTCTATATAAGATAAATTAGATTTATCAACTTTACGAATACTACCATTTATAAATGTAGGAGTAGTATGATTAAATTCACAAATAAATTCTAATTTTCTTTTTAAGGCATCATCAATATTAATTTCTTGCTTAATAATATTAATCATTTTTTCACCATCCTTTCTTTTAGGATGATTTTTTCGTATGACTTCCAAGCTGAGACGGGAGTTTAATACACAAAAAAATCAATCTTTCGATTGATTCTATATATCAAGTTCAAACTAAAAGTTCGAACAGAAACGTCAATGGAGGAGCCGACCAGATTCGAACTGGTGATCAAGGTGTTGCAGACCTACGCCTTAGCCACTTGGCTACGGCTCCAAGTAATTAAATTTTACTATAATTAACTATGTGTTGTCAAATATATATTACTATTTTATGTTAAATATAATAAAAAAGACAATAAAATTAGTAAATAATATACAATTATGTAGTTAATATAATAGTTATAGAAGCATGAAAATATTATAAAAAAAAAGAAAACTAAATGTTTCCTCTTAATTATGATACTTTAAAAATGTAACTATATCATTCATGACACATTCATTATCTTTCTCGTTTAATACCTCATGGGCCATATCTTTATAGACTAAATTTAAAATATCATGATAACCAATTTGCTTAAGTATTTTAATTGTGTGTTTAAGGCCTTTATTACCACCAGTAATTGGGTCTTCTTCACCAGATACAAGTAATATTGGTAAATCCTTATTTTGACATTTAAAATGTCTTTTTTTATTAAGTTCTCTATTAATTTTAAAAATCATTAACATACTATCAATTGGATATTTATAATTACATAAAGTATCTGCTCTATACATTTCTATAGCTTCTTTATTTTTAACAACCCATTCGTCACTTGTAAATCTAGCCATTTTTTCAAGGAGTTTACTATAACCAAAACTTCCTTTAAATAATCTTAAAATGGTACCTGTCCAAATACCAATTATTCCTAATGAATTATAATTAACAGTTCCACTTAAAACAAGTTTATCAATCTCATTATCAAACTTTTCTAAATAAGTACGCGCAAACATAGAACCAAGTGAATGCCCAAATAAATAAATAGGTATATCGCTATAATTCTTTTTAATATCTATAACTAATGAATGAATATCTAGAATGACTTTTTCATAATTATTTAGATAACCTAATGGATAACCATCACTTAATGATGACCCATGGCCACGATTGTCTACTAAAAACACGTTATAACCTTCATTATTTAAATACTTAGCAAACGTATAATATCTTTCTTTGTGTTCTTTAGCACCATGGATAATTAAAATATTACCAAGTGGGTCATTAACTAGAAATTTACTAGCCTTAAGTATAAAGCCGTCAAAAGACTTAAAATCAAAATTTTTCATAATACCTCCAATTCTTTGTATATATTGTACTAAATTAAATAGTCAATTGAAAATATAAAAACAGAAATATGTTTAAAAAATACGAAATACTATTTATTTACAAATCGTATAGTAATACTTAGAGTTTTTAACATTAAAACACATTACAGTGTTAAAATTAATAATAAAAACGTGCAATTTACACACTAAAATCAAAAATAGTGTGTAAATGTTTTTTAAAAAATATAAAAAATTACACTTTAACATTAAAAAGCGTATAGATATTTTTTACTAAAATATAAATTAATTAATATGCTTAGTGTATGGTTTTAATATAATGGCCTTTAAATAAGACATAAGTATTAAAATTAAAATATACCTAATAAAAACGCTTTTATAAAATTATGATAGAAATGTGAAATTTATACTTGAAAAAGCAAATGCTTTTTGATACACTTTTATTATAGAGAGGAGAGAAGGAAAAAAATGGAAAAAAAGAATATGATCTTATTAACGGTAATTGCCGTATCTACTTTATTAGTAGCTGTTGTGGGGGCAACATTCGCATACTTCACAGCTACAAGTACATCTACAGGTAATACTAATAAGACTACAGTTACTACAGCAGAAATCGCTAGTACTGGTTATACTTTTGAAACAGAAGAAAATGATGGAACATTAGTTTATCCAGGTTATATGTCAGTAAGTACTTATAAATTAGCTGCTTCTGGTGATGCTACTTCTACAGCTACTTATGATTTACAATTAAAAATGACTGTTCCAGCTGAATTTGGTACAGATGTAAGTTATGCTATTTATACTGAAGATGCTGCAACTGCTAGTGGTGTATTTACAAAAGGTAGTCCACAAATCGATACTGCAACAAATGGTGAAGCTCATTACTTCATTACTGGTTCAAGTTTTGCTAAAAACAAAATGACTGAATTAGTTGCTGAAACTGCTGTTACTGGTGCTGAGGGTGAACAATCTTTTAATATTGCTACTAACACAACTATTAAAGGTGGAGTTACTAGATTCTATAAAGTTGTATTAAAATACAAAAATAATGAAGCTGCTGCTCAAGCTGCTCAAGGTAAATCTATTTTTGCTAACTTAGTTTATACAGCAAAACAAAATCAATAATTTAACGATTTAATTTAGAGTTAAATATTGGTTAGAATATAAAAAAATTGTTCAATGAGCAATTTTTTTTTTGCCTTTTGGTCTTGAGTTATTGCCAAGGCTATTTTTGTTTGATATAATCTAATAAGAAATATAAGGTAGGGTGACTAAATTGTGAGCGTAAATATTATAGATAGATATGTTAAAAAGAAAGCTAAAGATTTATGCGAATATGCAAATATCATTGAAAATATGATAAAAATTGAAAATAATGGTATGTGGTATAACAAAAGAGAATTTTCTAGTATTGCTAAAGGTATTACAGAGTATTATGCTGTTCATTACTACTTTGATAATAATGATCATCCAAATGACCCGATTAAATACTTTAATGATAATATTTCTTCTGTTTTAACTTCTATTACTGAATACTGTAAAGATGAAGATAAAGCAGGACTTTTAATGGATCTTAAAAGTGAGAATTTCTTAATGTTTGTTATTATTTGTACTGCTTGTTATATTGATTTTGCTAGTAATGTAGTCGATGGCGATATTGGACTTGCTTTTCAAAACTTTGATACTTTAATTACGTATCTAGAGGAAAATCCATCTTTACAAATTAATAAAGATAAAAAACTAAAAAGAGAACTTTATGATTGCGTTAAGAAAAATTGTAAAGAAGACTTAGAGGTTGTGCATATCCTTGACAGTGAACTTTACAAAAACAAATACAAAATGCTTAGTATTGATCCGTTATGTTTCAAAGTTCTATTTAAATACAATATTCCTGGGCTTGATGAGTACGATGAGGATTTAGTGGAAGATGTTTTAAAAGAATATAAAGATGAATTTAACGAAGTATCGTTAGAAATACTAGCTTTTCATATTTTAGAACAACTAATTAGTAATAAAGAGATGCCAAGGTATTTTGTTAATATCAATAAAGAAATGAAAAGAGCAAGTGTTATAAGATACTTTAATAACCCTTATATTAAAGAACATGTAAGTGTACTTGTACCGTATGATGAAGAAATAAACTATCAAGAAGTACTAGAAAAATATAAAGAAAATGAAGTCTCTATTGTATATCAATATGATAATACTGAAAATATTAATAGTTCTATTTTAGAAAATGATATGGAATTACTTGTTGATAAAGAGTTTATTTTAAATAATAAAGATAATGAAAATAATTTTAAAAGAATGGGTGTATCATTCATAGTTAGAAATAAGGAGGAATTATAATGAGCGTATATGGAGAATTTTTTACAAAGTTTTTAGCACCTTTATTTGAAGGACTAATGAAAATTATTAAAGGAATAGGGGAAGGACTATTTCAAATGTTTAATATTATCAACTATGTTACGGTAGTTAGTAGTTATAAAAGTGATTTAACTGGTATGGGATTGTTTGTTTTAATCTTATCTATTGTTTTTGTAGTAGGTATATTTGCTTTATTAGTATTTTTAATTTACAAAATAGTACGTACTTATATTAGATATAAAAGAAATGTTAAAAAAGAAGATATGTTAGTTGATGAGATTGATTCATTAAATAATGAAATTTTTAAATTAAAAAGAAAAAATGAAAAATTAGGGGAAATAGAATTTAATGAAGATGGTTCTGTTAAAAATGAATTAAAAGAAGGTGAAAGTAGATTCTTTAAACTAAGTAATGTTGATAGTAAATATGAAACATATACACCTGAGGTTATTACTAATAATTTTGATTTACAAGGCTTTTGTGAAACATTCAGAAACTATTCAGCTAGTAAATTACATTTATATTATGACATTAATTTGATTCGTTTATTTATTTCATCTTTTGCTTCAAACAAACTTATTATTCTAGAAGGTATTTCTGGTACTGGTAAAACAAGTCTTGCTTATGCTTTTGGTTCATTTATTAATAATGAGACTACAGTTGCGAGTGTTCAACCTTCATGGCGTGATTCAACAGAAATATTTGGTTATTTCAACGAATTTACAAAAAAGTTTAATGAAACAGAAATACTTGAGAAAATGTATGATGCTCAATATACTGATGATGTTTACCTAACTCTTTTAGATGAAATGAATATTTCTCGTGTTGAATATTATTTTGCAGAAATGTTATCAATTCTAGAATTACCAAATAAAAAAGACTGGGTAGTAGAGTTAGTTCCAAATGTTTGGCCTAATGACCCTAAAAAATTACAAAATGGTAAATTAGTTATTCCAGAAAATATGTGGTATATTGGTACTATCAATAACGATGACTCAACATTTATGATTACTGATAAAGTATATGACCGCGCTATGCCAATTGCTATTGATGATAAATGCGACCCATTTGAAGCACCAGATACTAATAAATTACAAGTTAGTTATAAATACTTAGAAAGCTTATTTGAACGTGCTAGTAATGAACACCCAGTAAGTAATGAAACATTAGATAAAGTAGCCCAACTAGACCGTTATGTAATTGATCACTTTAGATTGTCTTTTGGTAATCGTATTGTAAAACAATTAAAAGACTTTGTTCCTGTATTTGTTGCTTGTGGTGGGGAAGAAGTATTAGGTATTGACTATATTATTGCCCATAAAATATTAAGAAAATTTGAACAATTAAATCTTGCTTATATTAAAGATGAAATTGATGGCTTAATTAACTACTTAGAAAAATTATTTGGTAAAGATAAAACACCAGAATGTAAAGCATATCTTTTAAGACTTAAGAAAACGATTTAGGTGATTTATGGATACTTTAGAATACTTAGAAAATATTAATAAAGATAATTTAAATACATTCTTGAAGGCTACTTCATCAACCATTAGTGTTAAACGTGATATTGAACAAAAAATAAGCGATACATCATGGATTGATATGGTTGAAGAATGTATTCCTTATCTTGATAATATTATTAGAAATCCTAGAAGATTTATTGTTCAAGAAGAGAATATTGTACCTATTGAAAAGGCTAAAGTGGTAACTGAAGAAAGTATTCGCCACTTAGCACAACATACTAGTATGATTCAAGAAGTTCATGATGATGGAACAGTTATTCCTATAAAACTACTTAATGTTTATAGAGAAGAAACTGTTGATTTATATGAAAACCGTTTTATTAAATCTTTAGTTGATAATTTATATATGTTTGTAAATAATAAACTAAATGAGTCTGATCAAAAAAGTTATGCCAAAATAAGTAATGAAGTAACTTATGAAGGTCTTATGAAACGGGGCGATGAAGAGGTTAATATTAGTTTAAAACTAAATAGTAAACAAGATTCTATTTTAGATAATGTTAAAGATGGGCATACCCTAGAAGAGAGAATTGAACATATTAGAGATATTATTTCTGCTTTTAGAGGTAGTACATTTATTAAAAGCTTAAAAGAAAGTAGTCCTGTTCATAGTCCTATTCGTAAAACTAATGTTATTTTAAAAGAACCAAACTTTATTAAAGCACTAGAACTATGGGAATATTTAGAAAAAAATAATATTAAACCAGTAACAGAGATGGAACACAAAAGTGAGGTTTTAACTGATAGTGATATAAAAGAAAAATATGATTTATCATTCTTTATAGGAAAAGATGCTGTTAGTACTAAAAAGACTCTAACTAAAAAAACACTTGATACGGCTATTATAAGAAAACTTATGAAAGACTTTGTTTATTCTGGTGAGATTAATGAAGCTACTTTTGAAAAGATACTTGCTAAAGAATTTAAACTTGCATATAAAGAAAAAGAAAAAACTAAAAATGATATTAGAACAACTATTGATAATTTCTTAGATAAAATTGATACAAGAAAGAAAAAAGCATTAACAATATTAAAGTAGGTGAATAAGCATATGAAGGAAAAAAAAGAAAAAGTTGATATAAAGAAATTTAAAGGTAATAAAGAAACACTTAATATTAAAGAGTTAATGTTAAAAAAGAATAAGGAACAAGAAGAACTTATTAAAGGGATAATCTCTAATATGTATGAAAGTGAAGTAGAGGTTACTAAAAAATATATTGAAAAAGCTCTTGATGTTGCATATTCTAATACAGACACTGAAGTATTTTTACCATATAGTTTATGTGTAGCCAAAGAAGGTAATAAATTAATTTTCTCTTTTAAGAAGAATAATGTTACTGCTTTATTTATTATATTTATTATTGCTTTTTTGTTAATGGCGGGATTTGCTACTTATACAGGTGTTCAATACTTAGGTAAGATTAATATGAATATTGACTTAAATGGTGATGGTATTGCTGATTTAAATATTGATTTAGATGATAATGGTATATGTGATATTAACTGTGATACTGATAAAGATGGAAAGCCTGATTTAAATGTTGATTACCGAGGTAATAGACAAAGTCTATTTAATAAGGCTATGAGTGATGGAAGTACTGTTAATAAAATTAATCAAGATAAGGATAATGATGGCATTTGTGATATTAACTGTGACACTAATGGTGATGGGTGGCCTGATACTAACTTAGATCTTGATGGAGATGGTATTCCTGATATTAATATTGATAGAGATCATGATGGTGTACCAGAGTTAAATATTGATACAAATGGTGATATGACACCAGATATAAATATTGATACAGATAATGATGGTATATGTGATAAAAATTGTACTTATGTTGCTAATAAAGATGGACAAGCTAATGTTGGTGAAGGAGATGTTGATTTAGCAACTGCTGCTTTAGTAGTAAATTATGAAAGTGGTAATAATGTTGTAACAGAAAATCTTTATCCTGATGATCAAAAAGGTAATGTTACAACTACTGTGCCAGATGTTAAATTTACTGTACAAAATCAAACTAATAATACTTTATATTATGATTTATATTGGGGAGATATAGTAAATACTTTTGAAAGTAATAATTTTTGGGTTCGCGTTGTAAGTGATAATGGGGGATATAATCAAAATTTTGCTACCGCACCATTTAGTAATGGACCTTTAAAGGAAAGGATTGCTATTGCGGCTAACACAATACAACATTATACAGTTTCCTTTACTCTTCATGGTACTGGTGAAGAACAAAATTATGATCAAGGTAAATTGTTTAAAGGTAAAATAAATGTCGTATTATTAGATAGCTAAGGCTTTGAGTATTACTCAAGGCTTTTTTTTGGTTGTAATTTCCAGTAATATTTTATATAATTGTTATAGGATAAAAATAGAGAGGTTGTCTATATGGATACAGGTAAGAAGAAATTTAATTCTATTACTAGTATTATCAAGTTTATATCAGGTATTATATCTTGGACTATTTTGATAATTTTAGTAATTGTTGCTGGCTTTTTAGTATATTATTTTGTGTCTGTTAAAATATATGCTCAAAAAGGTGAAGACTATAAACCGGCTTTTGCTCTTTATACAATTTTATCACCGAGTATGGAACCTAATATTAAGGTTTATGATGTTATTTTTGATACGAATATTAAATCGCCTGAAGATATAAAAGAAGGGGATGTTATTACATTTGTTTCTACTGCTACCCTTACTAAGGGAATGACTATTACACACCGGGTTGTTGAAATATTTCATGATGAAAATGGTTATTCATATATGACAAAGGGTGATAATAATATTCCAACTGATGGAACGGCTGTTCCTTATGATCACGTGCTTGGTAAAGTATTATTTAAAATACCACAGCTAGGAAGAGTACAAGAGTTTTTAGGTACTAAGGGTGGCTGGCTAATAGTTGTTGTAATACCGGCTATATTAGTTATATTAAGTGATATTTTAAAAATATTTAGATTACAAACTGCTAAAAATGAAATTGATAATTATGAAAATAAAGAAGCTTTGAAATTAGAAAAAATTAATGATAAGAAAAAAGAAATTGCTGATAATTTAAATGCTAGATATGCTGATACAAAAAAAGAATTAGATATTAAAAAAGAAATAGAAGAACCTTTAAATAATGAAAATGATGTACTTTTAGATATTCCAAAATTAAATGAAATTCATCCTAATGATAATAAAAATGAAGAAGAGCCATTAGAATTACCAAAAATGGTAGATATTCCTAAATTAAAAGATGATTCTGTAGATATGACTTTGGAATTACCTAAATTAACAAGTGAGAAAACTGTTAAAAAGAATCTAAATAAAAAAAGAACTATAAAGAAAAAAAATTAAGAATGAAATAGTTCTTTTTTTAATTTTTGATTGACAAACACATGTATGTAGTATATGATTGATTTAATTAATGGAGGTGCTGTATGCAAGAATATTGTATGATTGAAATTGCTTTTGATAATTTAGAACTTGTTAAGGAACTTGTAAATGTTTTGTTAGGACAAAAATTAATTGCTAGTGCACATGTTATAGAAAGTGATAGTACTTGGTTATGGCATGGTGCTAAAGAGCAAGCACATGAATATCTTATGCAAGTGAAAACTAAGAAAAAGAATCAATCTTTAATATATGATATTGTAAAAGAAAAACATAATTATGATATTTTTGAATTTGCTGTTTATGATATAACCAGTGTTAGTAATGATTATTTAAAATGGCTTGATGAGGAAATTATATAAATTAATATTTTATATGTGAGTTGTACATATTAAAATAAATGTTATTAAAGATAAGAGGAGGTATAATAATTGTGAATCAGATAACCAAAAATAATTTGAGTCATTTTATGAATTCTTATCATTATCTTCATGATAGTTATATAAAAGATATTAATTATAAGTTGGAACAAGATGAAATAGATATTTTAATATATGTTTTTTGGTCTTTTGAACCAGTGCTAAAGGATAATAATTTTATTGAAACAAATAAAACAAAATTAAAAATAGTTTTTAAGGGTATTAAAGAATACAAAGAAGATAATACGTTTAGTGACTATATAGATGAAGCAATTATAAAATACGTTAAAACGAATAATAGAGAATATATACAATTTGCTAGTGATGAAATGGAAGCAGTATTTTATGTGGTTTGTGATAAAATTGAATATGAAGAAATAAAATGCAGTTGGTAGTATGTGGTTATGAAATATGTGGTTAATGTAAAAATCATACTTTTTAAGATATAAAAATTTGCTGTTGTAAAGTATGTAAATAATATATATATTGACGAAGAATTAAGTAGGAAGTCAACTTGTTCCATTTTGGAACAAGTTCAAGTAGAGGGAACCCAAGGTGTAAAAAGGCAAAGGGAAAATATGTTGGAAAAAGCAAAACAAAAAGTAGAAAGTTAATATGAGAAATACAAAATTATACAAGAAAAAAAATTTGTTTCTGATTTTGATAAATTAATAATAGAAACAAAAAAATAGATAATAATTAGAAGTAATTACAAGATGATTTGAATTTGGCTCAATAAATTAATTATATATTATTTAATATTAATTTATTTATTTTGTAAAGTAAATATTACTTATGTGAATTACATTACAAGATTATATGAATTTTTAGATTAATATTAATCATAATAATAGAAAGGAAGTACGATTATGTTTGAATTAGTATCAAAATATAAACCAAGCGGTGATCAACCACAGGCTATTGAAGAGTTAGTTGAAGGAATTAATGAAGGGAAAAAAGAACAAGTTTTATTAGGGGCAACTGGTACTGGTAAAACTTTTACAATGGCTAATGTTATAGCAAAAGTTAATAAGCCAACTTTAATTCTTGCTCATAACAAGACTTTAGCTGGTCAACTTTATAGTGAGTTTAAAGAGTTATTCCCAAATAACCATGTCGAATACTTTGTATCCTATTACGATTATTATCAACCAGAAGCATATGTTCCATCAAGTGATACTTATATTGAAAAAGACTCTTCAATAAATGATGAAATAGATGAACTACGTCATGCTGCTACAAGCGCTTTAATTAATTATCAAGATACAATAGTGGTTTCTTCCGTTTCTTGTATTTATGGTATTGGTGAAAAAGAAGAGTATATTAAAAAAATGCTTATTTTAACAGTTGGTGACACGATTAGAAGAAATGATATTATAAATAAGTTAATTGATATGACTTATGAGAGAAACGATATTGATTTTAAAAGAGGAACATTTAGAGTTAGAGGTGATATTGTTGATATAGTCCCAATTAATGAACATACAAGTGGAATAAGAATAGAATTGTTTGGTGATGATGTTGATAGAATAAGCTATTTTGATCCAGTAACAGGGGCAATTATTAAAAGTGTTAGAAGTGTTACAATATCACCAGCTAGTCATTTTGTTACAAGTGATGAAAAATTACAAGAAGCAATTAAAAGAATTGAAAGTGAGTTAGAGGCTCGTTTAACTGAATTAAAGAGTCAAAATAAATTATTAGAAGAACAAAGACTTAGAGAGAGAACAAACTATGATATAGAAATGCTTAAAGAAACAGGATTTTGTAATGGAGTAGAGAACTACTCAAGGCATCTTGCTTTAAGAGGTGAAGGTGAAACACCAACTTGTTTAATTGACTTTTTCCCTAAAGACTTTCTACTAATTGTTGATGAATCACATGTGACACTTCCTCAAGTAAGAGGGATGTATAATGGTGATAGAATGCGTAAGCAAACACTTGTTGACTATGGTTTTAGACTTCCTAGTGCCCTAGATAATCGACCACTTAAATTTGATGAGTTTGAAAGTAAGATTAATAATGCTATTTATGTTTCAGCGACACCTGGTGATTATGAACTGGAAAAAACACATGGCAAATATGTGGAACAAATAATAAGACCTACTGGTTTATTAGACCCTATTATTCATGTAAGAGGTACAGAAGGACAAATAGATGATATAATTAATGAAATAAGAATTCGTATGGCTAAAAATGAAAGAGTGTTAATAACTACTTTAACAATTAAGATGAGTGAGGAACTAACTAATTATTTGAAAGAATTAAATATTAAAGTTGCATATTTACATAATGAGATTAAAACTTTGGATCGGTTAAAAATAATTCATGATTTACGAGCTGGTATTTATGATGTAGTTGTAGGTATTAACTTATTAAGAGAGGGTATTGATATTCCAGAAGTAAGTTTAATTTGTATATTAGATGCTGATAAACAAGGGTTCTTGCGTAGTTCTAGGAGTTTAATTCAAACTATTGGTAGAGCAGCAAGAAATGCAAATGGTGAGGTTATAATGTATGCCGATACAATAAGTGAAGCTATGGATTATGCTATTAAAGAAACAAACCGAAGAAGAGGAATTCAATCGGCATTTAATAAAGAACACAATATAATTCCTAAAACTATTCAAAAAGAAATTAAAGATGTTATTACTAATGAAGTTAAAGAGAAGAATAAAAAGACTAAGATAAGTAAAAAAGAGAAAGAAAAAATGTTAGCTGATTTAGAGAGTGAAATGCGTAAGTCGGCAGCCAATTTAGATTTTGAAAGAGCAATGGAATTAAGAGATATTATTTTTGAAATGAAAAGTGAATAATTGTTTGTAAGTTATTTGCTTTTTTTTAAAATTATGATAAACTAAATAAGCAAAGGAGTGAAGAAAATTGACAAATAATCCAACTTTAGTATTTGGGCATAGAAACCCTGATACTGATTCAGTTTGTTCAGCAATTAGTTTTTCTTATTTAAAAAATAAACTTGGAGATAATACTAGTCCAAGAGTATTAGGACATATTAATAAAGAAACGGCTTTTGCTTTAAATTATTTTAATGTAAAAGAACCAGAATATTTAAATAATGTTAAAGTACAACTTAGAAATGTTTTTTATCATAAAGGTATTATGTTAAATAAAAATGCTTCTATTAAAGAAGTAGTTGAGTATTTAACTTTAAATCATATTACAGCTACCCCAATAGTTGATGATAAAAAACATTTAGTTAGTCTTATTACATTAAAAGAGATTGCAATGCTTTTTGTAGAGAAATCAAGAGAACATTTAAAGACAAATTATGAACATGTAATAGAAGCTTTAAATGGTAGAGAAATATTAAAATATCATGATGAGTTTGATGGAACTTTAATAGCGGGTAGTTATAAAAGTCAAACATTTATTGAAACATCACCTTTAAAAGAAAATGATATTTTAATAGTTGGTAATAGAAATAAAGTTATTAAACATGGTTTAGAATCTGGTATTGCTTTGTTAGTACTTACTAATAATTTTGATTTAGATGATGAATTATTAGAACTAGCTAAAAAAAATAAAGTAAGTGTAATATCAAGTTCTTTAGATACTTATAATACATGTAATCAAATAGCTTTAAGTAATTATGTTAATACTATTATTACTAATAAAAATCCTCATGTTGTAAGTGATTTAGATTATTTAACTGATTTTATTGCCGAGGCTACAAAGCTTGGGTTTACTAATTATCCTGTAATGAATAAAAAAGATGAATGTCTTGGTCTTATTAGAATGACTGATATTGGTTCTTATGAGAAAAAGAATGTTATTTTAGTTGATCATAATAATATAGAACAAAGTGTTCCTGGTATAGATGAGGCTAGTATTGTTGAGATAATTGATCATCATAATTTAGGGGCTATAGGTACAAGTGTGCCAATTAACTTTAGAAGTATGCCAGTAGGGTGTACATGTACAGTTTTATATGAATTATATAAAGAATATAAAGTAGAAATTCCTCGTGATATTGCTGGGTTAATGCTTTCTGCTATTTTATCAGATACATTAATTTTGAAAAGCCCTACTACAACTAGTTTAGATAAAGAAGCAGTAGAGTATTTAGCTAATATTGCTGGAGTTTCTTATAGTGAATATGGTTATCAGATGCTTAAAGCAGGTAGTTCTGTAGAAGGCATGAGTGTTGAAGACTTAATTTATCAAGACTTTAAATCATATAAAGTAGAAAATACATCTTTAGGTATTAGTCAAGTTATTACAATGGATTTTGACAGTATGAAAAGTCATTTGGATGAGTATATTGCTAAGTTAAATGAAATTGCTAAGAGAGATTATAGTGTAGTTACATTATTTATAACTGATATTGTTAAGAATGGTTCATATGTTCTTTATAATGATGAATCTAAACATATTGTTGAAGATAGTTTTGAATTAGAAAATATAGAAGAAGGAACATTTATTCCGGATTTAGTTTCACGTAAAAAACAAATGCTTCCTAAAATAATGGAATCATTAGAAAAAAATAATTAGAAAGTATAGTTACTTTCTTTTTTTGTAGAGAATAAAAAAATTAAACATAAAATATATAAATAGCCATATTGAAAGGGTGATTTATATGGAATTTAATGATAGTTTTTTTAATAGAGTAGAAAAGAAAACAAAAGTTGATAAAAATACTATTTTAGCTTTAGCTAAACAATTACAAGAAGGTAATATGAAAGATGAAAATACTTTAAGAAGTGTAATTAGTACACTTAGTAAGATGACTGGTAAGCAAGTAAGTAAAGAAAGAGAAGATAAAATTATTGAAACGATAATTGATGATAAAGTACCAAAGGGAGTAGACAAAATGTTTTAGTCTTCTTTTTTTGACATAAAATTTTAATACTAACATATAGTGATTTAGGTGATTATTATGGAAAAGAAAGAATTATTAAGTTCGATTGCTACTAGGGGAAGTGGAGAAATTTATTTAGGTGTTGTTGGAGCAGTTAGAACTGGTAAAAGTACTTTTATTAAAAAATTATTAGAAAATTTAGTAGTGCCAAATATTCATGATGAATATGAACGGAAAAGATGTTTGGATGAAATACCACAAAGTGCACAAGGAAAAACAATTATGACAACTGAACCTAAATTTGTGCCTAGTAATGGGGCTAAGATAACTGTTAATGATATGGAAATTGGGATTAAACTAGTTGATTGTGTTGGTTTTGTTATTCCAAATGCTAAAGGGTATATGGATGAAGAAGGTAATCCAAGGATGATTAAAACACCTTGGTTTAGTGAACCTGTTCCTTTTGTAGAAGCAGCAGAGATAGGTACAGAGAAAGTTATAAAAGATCATAGTACGATAGGTATTGTTGTAACAACAGATGGGTCTTTTGGAGAACTTAAAAGAGAAGATTATTTAGATGCTGAAGAAAAGGTTGTTACAGAGTTACTGGCGATAGGGAAACCATTTATTATTGTTTTAAATAGTAGTACGCCAGAAAGTGACGCTACAAGGAGTTTGGCAACTGAATTACATAATACATATAATGTGCCGGTAATGCCTATTAATGTTGATGGTATGGGAGAAAGAGAAATACTTGATATATTAAAAGAAGCTCTTTATGAATTTCCTATTTTAGATATTCAATTTGATATTCCAGAGTGGGTGCATGTTTTACCTAATACGCATGAAATTAAAAAACATTATTTAGATAAAATAAGAGAAAGTATGATTCATGTAACGAAGGTTCGTGATGCTTTAGATATAATAGATTACTTTAAAGATTCAGATATAATTAATGAAGCAAGTTTAAGTTCTTTAGATAGTGGTAGTGGGGTTGTTCATGTTAAATTATCTAGTAGTAATGAATTATATGAAAGTGTTTTAAAAGACTTAGTTGGTGAGTCTGCTACAACTAAAGCAGGTCTTTTAAAAGTATTTACAACATATGCAAGTCAAAAAGAAGAAATGGATTTAATTAAAGATGCTTTAAAAATGGCTAAGAGTACTGGTTATGGTATTGTTTATCCAACTCTTAAAGATATGAAATTAGATACACCAGAAATTATTAAACAAGGTAATAGATATGGAGTTAAATTAAGGGCTAAAGCAAGTTCGATTCATTTAATGAAAGTAGATGTAGAAAGTACATTTGAACCAATAATTGGTAGTGAATTACAAAGTAAAGAATTAATAAATTATATTATGAAAGATTATGAAACAGATCCATCTAGTATTTGGAAGAGTGAGATATTTGGAAGAAGCCTAGATGTTATAGTAAAAGAAGGTATACAAGCTAAGTTATCTATTATGCCAGAAAATACACGTTATAAACTAAGTCAAACAGTAACAAAGATAGTTAATAAGGGTTCTAGTAATTTAATTGCGATAGTTATATAAAAGTTATTCCAGTACACTGGAATAACTTTACAATAGTAAAATCATTGCCTATAATTGTCAACTAATGGTCAAATAATAACTAAATAAAAGAAAAAAGCCTTTAAAAGTGCTTTTTTTCTTGCATTTACCTAAGTTTTTTGTTAAATTTTAACATGTAAGGATAAACACCTTACTAAATTTGAAAGGAAGGTCTATTATTATGACAAAACAAGGTTTAATTGATTATGTAGCTGAAAAAGCTGAAATGAGTAAAGCAGAAGCTGGACGTGCATTAGATGCTGTATTAGAAGGAATCCAAGCTGGATTAAAAGAAAGTGGTGAAGTAAGTTTCACTGGATTTGGTAAATTTTCTGTAAAAGAAAGACCAGCAAGAGAAGGTATTAATCCTGCTACAAAAGAAAAAATTACAATTGCTGCTAAAAATGCTGTAGTATTTAAAGCTGGTAGCAAATTAAAAGATTCTGTTCAATAATAAAAAAAGAAACTAACGATAAAAGTTAGTTTTTTTGATTGAATAAAGTATAATTTAATGCTACAATTTTATTGTAGAAAAGAGGTTAAATATGAAAGATAAGAAAACAATAATAATAGCAGTAGTAGTTTTATTATTAGCTATTGTAGCAACTGTTGGTGCTAGTTATGCGT
>JABLTO010161004.1_pt1 | contig 33672 bp, 32 predicted proteins | sample 7160091 | NCBI WGS metagenome assembly JABLTO01 (sample SAMN14651225, study PRJNA627086) | human gut metagenome | isolation source: feces | host: Homo sapiens
GAATATTTAACAGATTATGAGAAATATTATAAGTAAATGATATTGCTATAGAGGAGCGAAATTAATCTAAAGCACAAATCAATTTACACTCTCAAAAAATCCTATACAAGTGAAACTTACTTAACTTTTTTCACTGTATAGGATTTTCTGCTTTTTTACAATTTATCTTATTTTATTTTTATTAAAATTAATTAAACTACCAGCTTTAATTATTTTTATTTCATCTTCAGTCATATTATCTATACGAAGATAAAACTCTTTAATTTTTTCCCCTATTATATATGCAGGTATTTTCGTCATATCTTTTTCTAACAAAGCTTTAATATTTGGTACATATATATAATCATCTACTTTAAATTCTAAATCTCCATCTAATAAAAATGGTATCATACCCCAATTTATTAAGTTTGATCTATAACGCTTAGTTGCATATTCTCTAGCTATATTAGCAATACCTCCTAATACTCTTTGGCAAGAAGCTGCTTGTTCCCTAGCTGAACCATCTCCTGGTTTAACTGCATATATAACACTTCCTATTTCTGTTTCTAGTGGATTTATATTTTCATTTCCTTTTATTGTTCTTATTTTTTTAAACACTTTTATCAAATTATCATCTATAGTTGTTGGATTTATGTTTTCAATCCTAACTTTTTCTAACTTATCCACTAACTTAGCTTTTCCAACATATTTAGGATCTCTTCTTGATAAAGTAAATTCAGCAAGTCCTAGTGGATTTGATCGATAAGAAGATGTTTCTCCTGATGGTATTAATTCATCTGTTGTTGTTACAGGATCTTCTATTAAAGATGTTACTTTCATCAAAATATTTTCAGTTAATGAACTCATTTTAGGCCAGTCTTTTATATTAGGTCCATACTTTAATTCATTATTTTTTAATATTTTATACCCATTATAAACTCTGTTTTTATAGGCAATTGGATCAAAATTTATTTCTTGTGTTTTATATTCTACATCTAAATCTGTTGCTGGAGTTAATATTCCTTTATTAACCGCAGTAGCTGCTATACTTCTAGCATCCATAAGAGCAACTGAAGCTATTTGTCTATTTCCCGGTTTTGAACCTTCTCTATTTAAAAAGTTTCTAGTTGTATGTCTTATACTCAGCATATTATTAGCTGGAGTATCCCCAGCTCCAAAACAAGGTCCACAAAATGCACTTCTGATAATTGCACCAGATGACATAAAATCTAAAATTGCTCCATTTTTAACAAGTTCCATCATTACTGGTTGTGAGGATGGATATACTGACAGTGAAAACTCATCATTTCCACAGCTATGTCCTTTTATAATTGACGCTGCATCCATTATATTACTATAGGTACCACCTGCACATCCAGCTATTATACCTTGTTCCACTTTTAATTTTCCGTCTACTATTTTGTCTCTTAATTTAAATTCGATATTAGGGTTATCTATTATTTTAGATCCTTCTTCTTCTGTATATTTTAATATTTCTTCTAAATTTTCATTTAATGTTTCTATTTCATAAACATTACTTGGGTGAAATGGTAGTGCTATCATAGGTTTTATCTTACTTAAATCAACATAAACCATGCCATCATAATAAGTTATTTTTGCAGGATTTAACTCTTTATAGTCCTTTTGTCTATTATGAGCACTTAAATATGATTTCGTATCTTCATCTGTTCTCCATATAGAAGTTAAACATGTAGTTTCCGTTGTCATAACATCTATACCATTTCTATAATCTGTTGAAAGATTTGATATACCAGGTCCTATAAATTCCATTACTTTATTTTTAACATATCCACATTTAAATACTTTTCCTATTATGGCTAAAGCTATATCTTGAGGTCCAACACCATTTTTAGGTTTTCCTGTTAAGTAAATAGCAACTACCTTAGGATAATCTATATCATATGTATCACCAAGAAGTTGTTTAACTAATTCTCCTCCTCCTTCTCCTATAGCCATAGTTCCAAGAGCACCATAGCGAGTATGACTATCTGAACCTAAAATCATTTTTCCACAACCTGCCATCATTTCCCTCATATATTGATGTATAACTGCCATATGTGGTGGCACATATATTCCCCCATATTTCTTAGCTGCAGATAAGCCAAACATATGATCATCTTCGTTTATTGTTCCACCAACTGCACATAAAGTATTGTGACAATTTGTTAATACATATGGTATGGGGAATTTTTTAAGTCCACTTGCTTTAGCCGTTTGTATTATTCCCACATAAGTTATATCATGAGATGCCATGGCATCAAATTTTATTTTTAGTTTATTCATATCATTAGAAATGTTGTGTGATTTTAATATTGAATAAGCTATAGTTCCCTTTTTTGCTTCTTCTATACTTGGTATATTTTCTACAAAAGAAGAAAGTTTCTCTTTTTCATTTCCCTTAACTATGTCTTTTCCATCAATCAAATAGACACCACTAGGGTATAATTTTACACTATCATATGTTTTTATCATAATTATTTCCCCCATATCTAAGATTAAATTAATTACAAATAAATTGCTTTATTAATTTAATTTTATATCACTTTATAGATATAGACAAATATTATAAACATAATTTAATTTAAACTATATTTTCCTAAACTTGTAGTAAGTATTTTTATTACCATTGGCAATACTGTTAAAACAGTTGTTAACCTTATTAAATGAAGTAAAGCTACTATATGTGTTTTTGCTCCAAAAGACTCAGACATTATTGTCATATCAGTAAGTCCTCCTGGTGCTGCACTAAATAGAGCTGTTGGTAAATCAATTCCTGTAAATTTATGTATAGTATATCCTAAAATTACACTTAAAGTAGTTAAACCTATTACTAATATAATAGATGGTATTATAATCTTCTTTAATCCTAATACTGAATCCATTGTAAAGTTTAACCCTATTGTACATCCTATAACAATTTGTGCAATTAACTTAAAGTTAGAAGGCACATGAGCGCCACTAGTAAGCACATTATACCCTCCCACAAATATCATAGAACCTATCATTGCCCCTGCAGGTATTTTTAACTTAATCCCTATATATCCTCCAATTATTCCTACTATTAAAGTAAATATTATCCTTTGCATTTTATATTATTTTCCCTTCTGTAAATTTTTTCTTTGATTTATATATTATACTACATAAAATCTATTAATAAAAAAAACTATCACAAAACTAATTTATTTATGCGATAGTTCCTTTTAAATTATGTATAAAATCATCCCATATTTATAGGTAATTTAATTTTATATTTCCTTTTCCTTATGTTGTCAAATATTTCTTTTTTAAAATTATGTTTAGATGGAACACAATTTTACATTTATATTTATGTTTATGTTTAGATGGAACATAAATATTTTTATATTCTACATATGACTTTTAATAAGCTAGTTATGTGTTTAATTACACATACTTTATTCTGACAACATAAGGTTAGCTAAAAAATTTGTTTTAAACATGAATTTATTTCTTAACAAATTTCCCAACAAAATTATAATATCATATTTGCATTTTTCCGTCAAACATATGTTATAAATTTTAACATATGTTGTAAAATCTTTTGTATAAACTTAAATATTCTCTTATATTAGTTGTAATTTATACCCATTCAAAACTATCGTTTTTATTTTTAACATATGTTTTAAGATTAAGATTTTATTGAAATAAAATTATTTATCATATATACTTTTATTATATCAATTTAATTTTTAATAATGAGGTTTTAACTATGACAGATAAATATGATAAATATGAATCAATGGATGAAATAGATAAACTTAAATTTTTAGCAGACGTTGCTAATATGTACTACAATTTAAATATGACTCAAATAGATATATCAAAAGAACTTTGTACTACTAGATTCAAAGTTGCAAAGTTACTTCAAGATGCAAAAGATATGGGCGTTATAGAAATATCTATTAAACAGCCCATTGAAAGAAATACAGAATTAGAAAATAAATTTAAATCTATATACTCTTTAAAAAATGCCCTTATTTTAGATACTAAAAATATTTATGAAGATGAAATTATGAGTTCCACATGCAAACTTGCTGCACAATATATAGATAGTATAGTTACAGAAAACTCTATTATAGGGATTACATGGGGAAAAACACTTTTCAATACCATCCGATATATAAAACCAAAGCTAAAATTACCAATAACTGCAGTACAAGTTTTAGGCTCTGCAACTAAAAATAATTTTCATCTTGATTCACCTGAATTGGTAAAAGAAATGGCAAATATATATGGCGGAACTTGTAAGATTCTTTTTTCTCCTTTATATATAGAAAATGATTACGTAAGAGATGGATTACTTCATGAACCAGTCATAAGCAATACACTACACATTGCTAGTAAAGCTGATATTATACTTACTGGTATAAGTAGCAAATTGATATCACATTATTCAACTAGTTGGCTTGATAATGAAATAGATAGTAAAAATTTCGATGAACCATCTAGTCAAATAGTAGGTTCTATATTTGGTAGAGCCTTTGATGAAAATGGATTTTTTATCGATAATAATACTAATAGAAAAGTTGTTGGTTTGAATCCATTTATTTTATCCAACGCGAAACATTCCATATGTATAACATCAGATTTACATAAAGCAGATGCATTATTAGGTGCATTAAAAGGAAAACTTATAAATACTATTATTATAGATGACCTTACAGCATCTAAAATATTATATTTAGATAAGTATAAATAAAAAAATATTACTGAAAATCTAATTTTCAGTAATATTTTTTTTATTTAAATCATTATAAAATTTTTTCTTAATATTAATTAGCAATATACTTATAGCAAGTAAATCTGCACATCCTCCAGGGCTTATATTTAAATCTATATAGTCTTTTTCTAATTCATGGCATTTGTCTCTACCTTCTTTTGTAAATACACCACCAATGCTTAATAAATTTTTTGCATCTTCTTGTACTTTTCTCAGTATATCAATATCATGTCTATATACAATTGTGCTATCTTCTACCCTTGCCATAAGCTCTATTAATATTTGAATATATAAATCATTTTCTTTTAATTTACTATTTTCATATTCATATATAATATGATCAAATAATACAGCTAATCCATCTTGAACTTGTCCTCTTATTCCTGTAAATCCATAATCAAGATATAATTTTTCTCCATGAGTCAATTTTTCTTTTTTATGAAGATCTTTAAAATCATCAAGAATATTTTTCACCATGGATTTTATAATTTCTTGCATCTCATAAAATTCGTTTTTATAATACATATTTTTTCCTATGGCTGACATACATATACCCATCAAAAAAATCATTCCTTTATGAGTATTAATGTTATTTGTAGCTTCAAACATCTTTTCTTCGCATTCTTTACCTATATTTCTTATAACATCAAATATATACTCTGGCAAATAATAAGAATATCCTATTTTAAACATTTCCTTCAAAAAAGGTGTTATAGTCATAGCACTATTCAAAAAAGTATAGTAATCCATATCTTTGTGTGATCCACTACTTACAGGTGACACCAATCCAAAAGAAGGGAAAGTAGATACTTCACTTATCATAGCTTTAAAAGCCTCTTGAGATACTTCATAAGACAAAGAATCTATTTCTTTTTCCATTTCCTTATATTCTTTGTATGCTACTTCAAAATAATTTTTTATTTCTTCCATAGTATGAGTTTGTGCTCTTGAACATAATTTTGCATCTAAATCACAAATAAAACATTTTCTAGGCTTTTTAAATAAATCAGACCTTGATATACCTATAACTTTGTCATTTTTATATGCATAAACATCAATATCAAGACATCTTCCAAGTATGTGTTCTTCTTCCACATTTATCATTTCTTTTTTCACGTTGACAAAATCAAGGTCAAATAAAAAATGAGCAACTATTCCTTCTTTATTTTTATATTTATCTTCAAAAACTATAAATTTTCCATAATAAGTTAATATATCATTATAAATAATGTTAACTATATCATCAGTTATATAGTTTGATTTTTCTATTCCAGGATAATTTATTCTAATTGTAACTAATGTTTTATCTTTATTTTTTTTTAATAAATCTTCTTGATAAGCAACTCTTTTGTCCCTATCAAATAAAAATGCTGATATAAAATCCATACTGTCTTAGGTAAAAACTATATATTATAGTTCGTTTATTACCATTTCACCTTCCTTACTAAGTAAAAAATCAAAACTAGGTTTAGGTAGTAAGTTTCTTACTTTTTCCATCTTACCTTCTTTTAATAATTTTCTAACTCTTGATGCACTTATAGCATCATCTTCAATTTCTTTTCTTTCTATTAGTTTAACTTCCACATTGTATTTTGGCAATATTTCTATCATAGATTCATTATACGTATTTGTAACTTCACAATGTGGTTCTGTTCCCACATATCTTCTTTTTATATTAAATTTAGGAACAAAATATTTTCCAAATACATTACAATCTAATTTTGTATATTCTTTTAAGGCATCATCATTTTTCTTTAAGAAATAATTTGGGAAAGTTGCCGATGATATTACATACTCTCCTGCAGGTATTACTGTTACATTTTTTAAATCTTTAGTTCCTTCTTTTATAAGTCTATATCTTGTTTTGAAAGGAAATACCGATTTATCTTCTTCAACTACAAATATTATTACATTTTCATTTTCTTTAGATGCTGTTTCTACTATATATCTATGACCTAAAGTAAACGGATTACAGTTCATAACTAATGCTGCATATTCTTTAGAGTCATCTATATTGTATTCTTTTTTTAGTTTATCTAAAGTTGAATTTATATTTTTGTTTCCACTTTCTAATAAACTTACTTTATCAGTTGTAAATATATTTTTATATCCTAATCCTTCAAATAAAAATTGATTTTCTGGTTTTGTAAATATGAAACTATGATATCTACCTTCTAAAAATAATTTTTCTGTTACCTTTGATATTAAATTATTTGATAAGCCTAAACCTTGGTAATTTTCATTAATTGCAAAACATTTTAGGATATTTTCTTTTTTTGAACATGTTGCTATAATCTCTTCATTCTCTCTTATTACTACAGTGTAGTCAACATCTTCATATTTTAAATTAAATTTTCCTAAAAATTCTTTTACTTCTTCAGTTTCATATTTTGATTTTAAATTTATACTTTCTACATTATAATACATTCTACACCGTCCTTAATTATTTATACTCCAAATATTCTATTTATAAACACAAATGCTAAAAGAGCTATTATTAATAGCACATACATCATAAATTGATCTTTTCCACTGGCAGCAACATACTTTTTCTTTTTATTAGTAAAATCCCTTGCCTCTTTAAACATTCCTTCTTCTCTTATTTCTTGTAGTAATTCTTTGTTTGTTTTTTTAGATTTTTTAGCCATATTATTACCTCTTTGATTGATTATTTTAAATTAAGAGAAAAAGGTATTGTAAAATACAATACCTTTTTTCCTCTGTTGAAAATGTTTTATATATTGCTAGTATTAGCAGAATATACCGAATACTACAGATGCTATTATAAGCATTAATCCTCCACCTAAACGAGAAGATATTTGTGCGAATGAGATTAATTCCATTCTCTTAGCTGCTCCAAGAACTGCTAAGTCTCCTGAACCACCTCTGTTAGCCATACATAATCCTGCAGTTATAGCAGTTTCTATTGGGTAGAATCCTACTAACCAACCAACTAATCCTGAACCTAATATAGCTCCTACAACTATTAAAGCAGCTATTAATACGTTTCCGAAAGTGAAAGCAGCTATTAATTCCCCTAAGTCAGTTAATGCTATACCAACACCACACATGATTACTAATAAGAATTGTTTAGAGAAGTATCCTTGTAATTTGTTAGCACCAACTCTTAATTCAGCTGGTATAACACCTGCTATATTAGCTATAGCAACTAATACAACCATCCAAGCAAATCTGTGTATATCTATTTTTAAAGTTGATCCAAATAAAGTAAATTCAGGTATTTGTACAACTTTTGATAATATGTTACCTGCTACATAGAATGCACAAGCTAATATTAAACCACAAGCTATATCTCTTTGAGTTACTTTTACTTCTTCTTTACCTTCTAATGCAGATATATCTTCAGCATTTCTTATTAATTCACCGTTTCCAGTTAAAGCTTTACCGAAGCTTAATTCACCTATTTTATTTAATACACCAGCAGCCATTATAGCTATTATGTTAGCTATAGTTAATATTGATAAACCGAATGATAGCCATTTTGCTGGGTCATTTCCAGTTGCATTAGCATATATATCTGCCATTGGTATTGCACCTGCACCAGTACCACCACCCATTATTGGTAATACATACTCAGTTGCTACTCTAGCTGGTTCTACACCAACTAATAATCCACCAACCATACCTAAAAGTATTGCACCTACTATACCTGCTAATATTGCTGGTAAATATCCTGCGAAAGCTTTTAATAATAATTTTCTGTTAACTGATAATATTGATCCTGTTATAAGTACTGCTATGAATAAATCTAAGAAATCTGTTGTATCCATAAAGATTTTTACAGTTTCTATAGTTGCTTCAGGTATTATACCTATGTAAACTAAGTAAGCAGATCCTAAGAAAGCAAGGATTGAACCACCACCAATGTATGTATTCCATACAGGTATTCTATCTCCTATCCATCCTAGAGCTATACCTAAAGTGTAAAGTATTGCAAATGCTCCTACTGTATTACTTGGTAAATAATCACCAAACATAGCTATTAATGCTACACCAGCTACTGCTGCATAAACATACCAAGCCATTCCAAAGATTTTGAAAGCTTCTTTTTGAACTTTCTGTTGAGTTGCACTCATTGTTGCCATTTTTTATCTCTCCTAGCTTATTAAATTTTTTATATTTATTTATGATATAGTTAATCATAAAATAAATATCATATATAGAATATATTTTTACATAAATTTGAAGCCATCTATCTCAATCAAATTTATGTATTCTTGCATATCGTTTTCATAGCTATTTTTTAACTTTTTTGCTATTTCACCGATATTTAAATAAACATATTTATAGCCATCTACCTCAATAAATATATCTATTATATATTTCAAATTAGCATATATGCAGTATACACATTTGCATATATGCTAATTTAATATCTTAAATTAATAAGTTAATTACTTAACTTTTCTTATTGTGTCTATAACACTACCATCTCTGTATTCAACTACAGCAACTACTTCGTCAGTAAACTCTATTTCTTTTGGAGTTCCAACAAGTCTTGTAGCCATTGCTCTTGCTTCTTCCATTGTTATCATTTCAATTCCAGCTTGAGTGAATTTTTCTATTAAGTCAGTTCTAGTTGGGTTAACTATTACACCATAATCAGTTACAACAACATCAACTGTACTTCCTGGAGTTACAACAGTAGTAACTTTATCTATTATAGTAGAAAGTCTTCCTCTTGTAAGTGGAGCAAGCATTATAGATACTTTAGCCATTGCAGCTGTATCACTATGTCCACCAGATGCTGCTCTTATTACGCCATCAGAACCAGATATAACGTTTACGTTGAAATCTGTATCTATTTCTAAAGCTGATAATAATACGAAGTCTAATCTATTAACAGCTGCTGATTTATTTCCTATAGAAGCATAGAAGTCAGCACTTACTTCAACGTGTTTTTCATTTCTTCCACAAGATTCTGCTGCAGTTAAGTCAAATGATTGAGTATCAAATAATTGATCAACTAATCCATTTTCTAATAAGTCAACCATTGGTGCAGTTATTCCACCTAATGCGTAACTTAATTTTATATCTTGTTTTATTAATTCATCTTTAACGAATCTAGTAACAGCAAGAGTTGCTCCACCAGAACCAGTTTGCATAGAGAATCCATCTACGAATAATCCAGTAGCTTTCATTACTTCAACAGCTCTTTTAGCTTGTAATAATTCTTTTGGATTGTTTGTAAATCTAGTTGCTCCAGACATTATACCTGAAGAATCTCCAACTTCCTCAACTACACATACGTAGTCAACTTGTGTTTGAGGTATACTTTGTGGGAAGTTTGGATAAGGAACTAATGTATCAGTTACAACAACAACTTTTTCAGCATGTTGAGCATCAACTTTAGCATATCCCATAGCTCCACATATAGATTTTCCTCTGACACCGTTTGCATTACCCATGCAGTCAGCAGATGATGCAGCTATGAAAGCAACATCTATTTTAACATCTCCTGAAGATATAGCTCTTGCTCTACCTCCGTGAGAACGTATAACAGCTGGATATTCAAGTGCACCTTCAGAAACAGCTTGAGCTAATTTTCCTCTAAGTCCTGAAGTTTCTATTCTATTAACTACTCCATTTTCTATGTGAGCCACTAAACCATTGTGAGCACTTGTTAAAGAAGAAGCAGCTATTCTTAAGTTTTTAAGTCCCATTTCAGCTAATATGTCAACAACTTGCATTAAAAGTTTGTCACCAGCTCTGAAGTGGTGGTGGAAAGATATAGTCATTCCATCTTTTATTTCACATTTTTCTATTGCTTCTCTTAAAGAAGAAACTAATTTATCTCTTCTTACTTGTTCTTTTATATTTGAACTATCAGAAGCTACTTTTCTATCTTCTGTTAATGAATCATATGGAGAAACATAAGCTTCTCTAGTCTCATAACCTTTTATGTTTTTTAACATTTCGTTACTTACTCTTTTAGTTTGCATATTAATTGTCACCTCCAACTTTAACACCTGCAGCTTTAGCAAGTTCTAGAACTCTTTGAGCTCTTTCTATTATTGGTTTATCTACCATTTTACCGTCTACAGTAAATACACCTAAGTTATTTTTTAAAGCTTCAGCAGTAGCATCAACTATTTTCTTAGCTTTAGCTATTTCTTTATCACTTGGAGTGTATACATTATGTATAAGCTCTATTTGTCTTGGATGTATAAGCGATTTCCCACCGAATCCCATTCTCTTAATTAAGTTAGCTTCTTTTAGGAATCCTTCATCATTGTTAACATCAGCATATACAGTATCTAATATTTCAAGACCTGCAGCACGTCCTGCCATAGCTACCATTCCTCTAGCAACGTATAATTCGTCACCTTCTGGAGTTCTTGTAGTTTTCATACTTGTTACGAAGTCTTCTCCACTAAGTGCCATACCTATTAATCTCTTAGTAGGTGATTTAGCTATATTAAAGCAGTTCATAACACCTAAAGCAGTTTCTATAGCAACCATTATTTTAGTGCTACCAACTTCTCTTCCACATTCTTTTTCTATTTTTTCAATTTCTGCATCTATAGTCATAACATCTTCTACAGATTCAGTCATAGGTATTCTTACAACTTCAACTCCTGCACTAACAACAGCAGCTACGTCTTGTTGCCAAAATTCAGTTGCAAGTCCGTTTATACGAACAACTGTTTCAATTCCTAATTCTTTATATAAGTCTGCAAATTGTTTTAACATATTATGTACTAAAAGTCTTGCAGAATCTTTTTCAGTTATTGCTATTGCATCTTCTAAGTCAAACATAACTGAGTCTGGTCTATATATATGAACATCTCTTATTACACCAGGATTATTTCCAGGCACAAATAACATCGAACGTCTTAATTTCATCTTCAATTTACCCCCTACATCCATTTGTAGTCATTAGTTTTTGCTGAACGATATACCGCAGTTTGTACTCTACTTTTTATAACTGGGTCTATTGCTCCTTTGTCATTTGCAAATATTTTTGCATCTGTAACACCTAATTCTTTTAATGTGTTTGTTATAACATCTTCAACTTGTTCACCAAATTGAGCTTTAACTACACTTTCAAGTTCTATAACTATGCCACCGTTTTCATTCGGCTCTATTATGATTTGTATGTCACTTGATTCTAATGTACCAGCATTTGCTATTTCTATTAATTTCATCTTGCATACTCCTTCGAATTATTTTGGGAGTGTGTAACTTACTTCCCAATCACACAAATCATTATATAGTCTTTTTTTTCTATATTCAATCAAATAAATTCTATTTTCTTCTACATATCTATTAAATCCTTGTATTTCCAATGTGTTTAGCGATTGTTCTTTTGATGTTCTTCGGAATTCCATTCCATTTTTTTACTTATTTTTCTTTTTATCGACATATATTTATATGTTATAATTAACATTAAAATACAAATTCATAAGAAGGAGTTTTATATGAATTCTAAAAAATTAAAATATATTATTACCATTGCTGAGTTGAAAAGTATATCTAAAGCAGCCAATGAACTTTTTATATCACAACCTTCATTAAGTAGTATCCTTTCTAATTTAGAAAAAGAACTTGGAGTTACTCTTTTTAATAGAAGTACGTCTCCTTTATCTCTTACTTATGCAGGTGAAAAATACATAAAAATTGCCAAAGAGATCTTATCCTTAGAAAGTAATCTTAAAAAAGAACTCTTTGACATTTCAAATATGAAAAAAGGAAAATTGACTGTTGGTATACCCTCTGTTAGAGGTACTCATGTACTCCCATTGATTTTACCTAAGTTCAAAGAAAAGTTTCCAGCCATGGAAATTCATTTAATTGAGGGTGATTCAAATTATTTGGAAGAGTGCTTATTTTCAGGTAAAGTTGATTTAGTTTTAACTTCATTACCTACAAATCACAAAAAAATAAATTGTGAACTTTTATACGAAGAAAAAATTATGTTAGCTTGTAAAAAAGGATATTTAGGGGAAGATTATTTACTTCCTAATAGTACTAATGTAATTTCTTTAGAAAAATTAAAAGATATTGATTTTATACTTACTAAAAAAAATCATAGAATTAGAAAACTTACAGAAAATCTTTTTGATATGTTTGATTTTAAACCTAAGGTAGTTTTAGAAACAGCAAATACAGCTACTGCTTTTAGACTTGCCACATCAGGACTTGGTGTTTCATTTGTATCAGAAATGATTTTAAATACAACAGTCCCTATGGATGATTTTGATTTATTTAATATAGAAAATTCTCCAATAATATGGAATATCTCCATTTCTTACTTGAAAAATGCTTATTTAAATGATGCTCAAAGATATTTTATTGATTGTGCTAAATCTGTTTTAAATGAAAATTAATAAAAAAGTGTAGGTAATTTGTATTTTAATTTACCTACACTTTTAAAATATATTTTTTACAATCAATCATATTATACCATTCACATTCTTTGCATATATCATCAAAAATTTCTTCATTTATCTTATTATAAACTTGATTTTCCAAATCTATATAATTTTGTATACCTTCTTTTATCGAAAAATATTTAATCATCTTTTCATCAATTAAACTTACCTTCTCTTGAGAAGCACATTTATTTTCACATAATTTATTAGGACATTTCTCACAAAGACTATCGGTATTAAATACTATATTTACTTTTTTTATATCATTGTTTAAATTATCACTTTTAAGAAATTCATTATAAACTTTAAGTTCTTTTATTACTTTTTCCATTTCAATTTTAAATTCTTCACTATAACCATTTCCAATATATGCTCTCATACAAAGTAAATGATGCGGTCTTATTTTTATCATAATACACTCCTATTTTTATCTTATTTTTAGTTAACTTCCCCCAGTATCAAATTTACATTTATTATAATAAGCCAATAAATTTCTTGTCAATTTTAAATTTTTATTTTTTTATAAAAATCCCTTGCGTAATTTGTCGAATTTTGTTATTATAAATGTACAGTTATTTCCCCAATAACTGATTACTCCCCAAATAAAATATATTCCCTAATAAACCCCTTTTTATAATATATTTTGAAATCCTTGCTTGATCGGTTAAAGCAAGGATTTTTTTTACTTAAAAATACATCCTATTTAAAGATGTCTTTTTTATTTTATAAATATTTATATTTTTACATCTTGCTTGCCACATAATCAACTAAATCAACTGTTCTAGATGAATAACCCCATTCATTATCATACCAAGATATAACTTTAAACATTCTACTTCCCATAGACATAGTTGATAATCCATCTACTATTGATGAGCGTTCATCACCTCTATAATCAATTGATACTAATGGCTCTTCTGAGTATCCTAAAATACCTTTCATATCAGTTTCAGCTGCTTTTTTAAAGGCTGCATTTACTTCTTCAACTGTGGTATCTTTTTTCAATATACAAACCAAATCAACTAATGATACTGTTGGTGTTGGAACTCTTACAGCAAAGCCATTTAATTTCCCTTCTAATTGTGGTAAAACCTTGGCAACGGCTTTTGCTGCTCCTGTTGTAGTAGGAATCATGGATTCTCCAGCTGCTCTTGCTCTTCTTAAATCTTTATGACTTTTATCTAGTATTCTTTGGTCATTAGTATATGCATGTATAGTAGTCATAAGACCTTCTTCTATTCCAAATTCCTTATCTAATACTTTTGCAAAAGGTGCCAAACAATTTGTAGTACATGAAGCATTTGAAATTATATTATGCATATCTTTATCATATTCTTCTTCATTTACACCCATAACTATAGTTTTATCTTCATTTTTACCTGGAGCAGTTATAATTACTTTTTCAGCTCCATTTTCTAAATGTTTTAAACAGTCTTCTCTTTTTACAAATTTACCTGTTGATTCTATAACAAGTTTTACACCATAATCTTTCCATGGTATTTCACCTGGATTATCATGTCTAAGTATTTTTATTTCATCGTTATTTATAACTATTGTATTTTCATCTTTAACCTTTACATTACCTTTAAATATTCCATAACAAGAATCATATTTAAATAAATGAGCTAAAGTTTTAGCATCTGCCTTTGCATTTATTGCAACTATTTCAAAACTATCCCTTGGATTTTCCTCTACTATTCTAAGTACATTTCTTCCTATTCTTCCAAACCCGTTTATTCCTACTTTTATCTTCAAGCTAATTCCTCCCATATACTATAAAATTTATTTAGAGTACACCAAATTTTATGTATCTAGCTGAAATTATTTTTATATTATTTAATGTATACTGTTTCCAGGATTATTTTTATTTTTAAATTTATTTAGTGTGTTATATTTTTAATATAGTGTACACCATATATTTTTATAGTACAATACTTTTTTTATAAATTCAACATATTTTTATTTTCTAAGTATATATAGCCTCTTAAATGAATCGTGTTTTTATAAATCATAGTTTTATTTTTTTATCATATAAATTTATAAGGGATTAATGTAATTTGAGGAGTGATAAAATGAAAATAAATCAAAATCAATATATAAATAAATCTAGATTTACAAGTGCCAAAGAAAACTTAACCTCTCCCTTTGAATTTGAGCATGTATCTGATATTTCTAATGGATATATACAAAGTAAAAACTTTTCATTATTCAATGGAGTTAGTGATGATATGTATTGTGGTGGTAATAGTACTTTTGAATATGCTTATTTTTTATTATCTAACCCTATTAAATCTAAAATTAATATTTATGTTAAAAACAGTATAATAACAAATCACTCCCACAGTCCACTTATTATTAAAATTTATTATTGTGTTGAAGACATTGTAGGCAAAATTGAAAGTTCCAACTTTTTCTGTATAAGTAATTCAAACTCCTCTGGAACTATACCTCAGGGAAAAATTTTCTTTGGCAATGAATTGGATAAAATTTATGGAGTTTATGGTCAAAATTTAATAGTACCTTCTTATAATTCATATAATTTAAATGAAAATGGCAGTATAGTAATTTCATCAGGTTTTAGTTATTTGTTTGAAGTTATACCTATAAATAGTGATATAACTTCAAATTTTGTAATGTCCTTTTCATGGTGGGAAGAATCTATTTCATCTTACTTTTAATAAAAACTTTTCTATAAATTATAAGCTAAACCTTTATCTTCTCTTAATATTAGATTTCCTTTCTTATAATCAAAATTGAATATATACTTTACTTCATCGATGGGAGAAGAATTATTTTCACTTATGCAAACAATATTTTCATCTATATTTATTTTGCTTTTGATAACTTCACACGCTTTAAATCCTATATCTATACCTGTACACTCGTGACCATGAAATTTAACTATTTATTCCCATAATAAATTATTCATTTACTCCACCATTTTCTTGATTCATTCTTACTTTTGCTGCATTTGCATGGGCATAAAGTCCTTCATCCATTGCCAAATCATAAGCCACAGGAGCCAATAAATCTACTGCTCCTTTACTTAATCTTTGCGTTGTACATGTTTTTATAAATGTTCCAACCCATACTCCTCCTGTATATCTGGATGCTCTAAGTGTAGGTAAAGTATGATTTGTACCAGATACATAATCGCCAAATACTTCTGCTGAATATTGACCTATAAATAAAGAACCGTAATTAGTTAATTTATCAATAATTTCGTCAGTATTTTTTACATTTAACTCCAAGTGCTCTGGTGCATATTTATTACTAAGCTTAACTGCCTCTTGCAAATTATCTACTAATATAATTTCACCATTATTATTCCATGATAAAGACGCTATATCCTTAGTTGGAAGATCTACTAAAATTTCATTTACTTTCTTATTTACTTCCTTTGCCAAAGTTTTATCTGTTGTAATCAAAATACCCCTAGCATTATAGTCATGTTCACACTGTGCTAATACATCTGCTGCTATATAAGAAGGATTCGCACTTTCATCTGCAATTATTAAAACTTCACTAGGTCCTGCTACAAAATCTATTCCAACTTTTCCATAACACTGTCTTTTAGCTTCAGTTACATATTTGTTTCCTGGTCCAACTATTATATCTACAGGTTTTATGCTATCTGTTCCATAAGCAAAAGCCCCTATAGCTTGAACTCCTCCCACAGCATATATTTCATCTGCACCTGCTATATCCATGGCTACTAAAGTTTTCGGATTTATGTATTCACTATCTTTCATCGCTGGTGAACAGGCACAAATTCTTTTTACTCCAGCAATTTTTGCTGGTATTATAAGCATTAAAGCTGTAGAAAATAAAGGATAACTTCCTCCCGGAACATAAGCTAATGCTGATTCTATGGGAATATGCTTTTGCCCTAAAGTAACTCCTGGATATATATCTTTTTCAAACTCATTATTAAAACTATTTTTTTGAGCTTTTGCAAATTCTTCTATATTTTTTGCTGCAATCTTTAAATCCTCTATAAATTTCACATCTACTTGCTTATATGCTTTTACAATTTCATCCCTAGTTACTCTAAAGTTTTCCCTAGGATTTTTATCAAACAATAAATTATATTTTTTTACCCCTATATCTTTATTAAATCTTATTTCTTCTAATATTTCACCTACTTGAGTTTGTAGTGTTTTTTCAATTTCCATATGCTTAAATAAAGATTTTTTCAAAATTTCCATAGTAATTCCCCCCTTTTATACTATATAGCAATTTAATTATCCCTTTTCTTCTATTTAAAATAAATCCTATATATCTTTTTTTTATATGTCAATCATAATAATAAAATTAGCAAAAACACCTTTAACTTATTTAAATTAAAGGTGCTTTTTATTTTTAAATTTCTTTTGCTATTAAATCTCCCATTTCTTTAGTTGTCACAACTATTCCTTTTTCATTGTAAATATCTTTTGTTCTATATCCTTTATCTAAAGCTTTTTTCACTGCTTTTTCAATGTCTTTAGCTTCTTCTTCTAAATCAAAGGAATATCTAAGCATCATGGCTACAGATAAAATTGTAGCTATAGGATTTACAATATTTTTTCCTGCTATATCTGGAGCACTTCCATGTATTGGCTCATACATTCCAAATTTATCACTTCTTAAAGATGCCGATGGCAACATTCCTATGGAACCTGTAATTATAGATGCTTCATCAGATAATATATCTCCAAAAATATTATTAGTTACTATTACATCAAATTGACTAGGATCCTTTATTAACTGCATAGCTGCATTATCTACATACATAAAGTTAAGTTCTATATCTTTATAATCTTTACTTAAATCTTTAATTACTTTTCTCCAAAGCTTAGAACTATCAAGAACATTAGCTTTATCTACACAAGTTAATTTTTTATTTCTTAATCTGGCTGTTTCAAAGGCTTTTATGGCAATCCTTCTAATTTCATTTTCATTGTATTGTTCCACATCATAAGCCGTCTCCACATTATCTATTATTTGAGTTTTTCGCTTACCAAAATAAATCCCACCAGTTAGTTCTCTTACAACTACAAAGTCTATTCCTTTTTGTACAATATCACTTCTAAGAGGTGAAGATTCTTTTATACTCTCATTAATTGTTGCTGGTCTTAAGTTGGCAAATAAACCAAGTTCTGATCTAAGTGCAAGAAGTCCTTTTTCTGGTCTTATTGCAGGGTCAATATTATCCCACAAAGGACCTCCAACAGCTCCTAAAAGTACTGCATCACTTTCTTTACATATTTTTAAAGTTTTTTGTGGAAGTGGAACTCCTTCTTTATCTATTGCTATACCACCTACAAGCACTTCTTTTAATTCAAATTTATGATTATGTTTTTCTTCTATTTTTCTTAATATTTTTATTCCTTCATTTATAATTTCCTGCCCTACGCCATCACCTTTTATAACTGCTATTTTAAAATCCATATATTATCCCCCAAATAATAATTTATATTTTACAATTCATTTTTTTCAATTGATTTTATTAAACCACCTTTTGAAATAATATTTTGCATAAACTCTGGAAAAGGCTCTGCTCTATATTCTTCATTTTTACTTATATTTTTTATAATTCCACTCATAAAATCTATTTCTAATTTATCTCCTGGTTCTATTTTTTGAGCTGCTTCTTCACATTCAAGAATTGGTAGACCTATATTAATAGAATTTCTATAAAAAATTCTTGCAAAGGTAGATGCTATTACACAAGATATGCCACTCATCTTTATGGCTATTGGAGCATGCTCTCTAGATGAACCACATCCAAAGTTTTTCTTTGCAACAATTATATCTCCTTTGTTAACATTCTTTACAAAATCTTTATCAATATCTTCCATACAATGAGATGATAATTCATTTTCGTCAGAAGTATTTAAATATCTAGCTGGTATTATTACATCTGTATCTATATTATCTCCATACTTAAAAACTTTTCCACTCACTAACATACTACTTCCTCCTCTGTTTTTTCACATACTTCTTTTGGTGAAGATATTTTCCCAGTTATAGCAGATGCTGCCGCAACAGCTGGACTAGCTAAATAAACTTCAGATTTTACATGACCCATTCGTCCTACAAAATTTCTATTTGTTGTTGAGACCGCTTTTTCTCCTTCTCCTAAAATTCCCATATGACCTCCAAGACATGGTCCACATGTTGGTGTTGATATAGCAGCTCCTGCTTTTACAAGTTCAGATATATATCCTTTTTCTATAGCTTCTAAATATATGCTTTGTGTTCCTGGAATCACTATACATCTAACATTATTTGCTACTTTTTTATTTTTCATAATTTGTGCAGCTATTTTTAAGTCACTTATTCTTCCATTTGTACAAGAACCTATAACCACTTGATCTATTTTTATATCTTCATTAATTTCTTCTATTGTTCTTGTATTTTCAGGTAAATGAGGAAAAGCTACCGTTGGTTTTAATGTACTTAAATCAATTTCAACAACACTATCATAAATAGCTTCTTCATCAGCAGTATAAATTTTAGGATTTTTATCTATAGTTTTACAAGGATGATTTTTTATATATTCTTCGGTTATATTATCAACAGGGAATATTCCATTTTTTGCACCTGCTTCTATGGCCATATTACAAATTGTAAATCTATCATCCATACTTAAATACTTAATTCCATCTCCTGCAAATTCCATAGACATGTATCTAGCTCCATCTACACCAATTTTTCCTATTATATGAAGTATAATATCCTTTCCACTTATCCATTTAGATGGTTTATTTTTTAATATAAACTTTATAGCTCCTGGAACTTTAAACCATGCTTTTCCTGTTGCCATACCTGCTGCCATATCTGTAGAACCTATTCCTGTAGAAAACAATCCTAAAGCACCATAAGTACAAGTATGAGAATCGGCTCCTATTACAACATCTCCTGCACTTACTAAACCTTTTTCAGGAAGTAGGCAATGTTCTATTCCCATATCTCCCACATCAAAATAATTTTTTATATTTTTACAATTAGCAAAATTTCTAGCCACCTTACATTGCTCAGCACTTTTTATATCTTTATTGGGTGTGAAATGATCAAGAACTATAGCTACTTTACTTTCATCAAAAACTTTATTTATATTTAATTTTTCAAATTCTTTTATGGCAACTGGTGTTGTTATATCATTTCCAAGAACTAAGTCAAGTTTAGCTTCTATTAATTGCCCTTTTTTAACTTTTTTTAAATTAGCATGATCTGCCAATATTTTTTGTGTCATTGTCATCCCCATATTTTTTATCCCCCTATATTATCATTTTCATATAACTTTTATTAATAGCATTCATTAGTGCATTTATAGCTGCTGTGTTTATATTTTCTGATATACCAACGCCAAAGTATGGTTCTCCTTTATCTTCTATTTCCACATAAGCAACACCCTTTGCATGAGAGCCATCACTTAATGCATGTTCATAATAATTTTTAAATTTATAGTTTTTAAGCTCTTTTTGCTTTAAGGCATTATTAAAAGCATCTATAGGTCCATTTCCTTGGCCTTTTATTATATAATCTTTGCCTTCAAAATTTATAATAGCTTCCAATTCCAATATATTATTTTCAGCACAATTTTTTATATCATAGACATCTGAATTTACTGAGTTAATTTTGTATTTTTTAAGTCTATACGGTGTTGCAATATCTATATACCACTCTTTAAACAAATCATAAATTTCCTGTGGTGATAGTTCTTTCCCCATCTTATCAGAAGCTTCTTTTACCACCTTACCAAAGTATTTATGCATATTTTTAGGTATATTAAATCCAAATTCATTCTCCATAATATAAATTGCTCCACCTTTACCTGATTGAGAATTAATTCTAATTATCTCTTTATACTCTCTACCTAAATCATGAGGATCTATTGGTAAATAGGGAACTTCCCACTTATATTCATTTCTTTCTTTTCTAGCTTTCATCCCTTTTCTAATGGCATCTTGATGAGATCCAGAAAAAGCAGAAAATACTAAGTCACCAGCATATGGATGTCTCACGTGAACATCAAGTTTAGTGCATTTTTTATAAATATCTGTTATTTTTAAAATATTACTAAAATCAAGCTTTGGATCAATCCCACTCGAATACATATTCATAGCAACTGTTATTATATCTAAATTTCCTGTTCTTTCTCCATTTCCAAATAAAGTTCCTTCTATTCTATCAGCACCAGCTAAAATTCCTAGTTCACATGCTGCCACAGATGTCCCCCTATCATTATGTGGATGTAAACTTATAGTTACACAATCTCTATGTTTTATTTTTCTGCTAAACCATTCAATTTGATCTGCATAAAGATTTGGTGTGGTCATCTCAACAGTTGATGGTAAATTTATTATCATTTTATTATCAGATGTTGGCTTCCAGACATCCATGACAGCTTCACAAATTTCTAAGGCATAATCCATTTCTGTTCCTGTAAAACTCTCAGGTGAATATTCATATTGAAACTTAGTTTGTGGATATTTTTTAGCTTCTCTATTAAAAATTTCAGCTCCTTTTACAGCTATATCCATAATTTCATCTTTACTTTTATGAAAAACTACTTCTCTTTGAAGAATTGATGTGGAATTGTATAAATGAACTATAGCTTTTTTACATCCTTTTAATGATTCAAATGTTTTTACTATTAAATGTTCTCTAGATTGAGTTAATACTTGAATTGTCACATCATCAGGAATTAGATCTTCATCTATTAATTTTCTTAAAAAATCATATTCTGTTTGTGAAGCTGATGGAAATCCTATTTCAATTTCTTTAAAGCCAACTTCTAGTAACATATTAAACATTTTTATTTTTTCATCCACATTCATAGGTGTTGGTAATGATTGATTTCCATCTCTTAAGTCAACACTACACCATATTGGTGCTTTAGTTATTTCCTTATCTGGCCATTGTCTATCTTTAAAATTCTTTGGTTGAAAATTTGCTCTTTTATATTTTGTACAATCAAAATTCATATTAAATCCCCCTCATTTAATTTTTTTATATTATATAATTTGCATTTTGTATTCAATAATAAAATTTATCATATTCTTAGCTGATTTCATTATTTACTTATAATAAAAAATCCCCATCTCCATATTAGAGACGAGGATTTATTCTCGCGGTACCACTCTAGTTAACTTAAAATAAGTTCACTTTACAATAATCACTTAGATTATTTATCTTATAACGCAGATTTACGATTTGTCCTAGACAAACAGCTCCTAGACAAGTTCAGAATCATTCACTGCCAAATTTTCACCATCCTTTGACTCTCTGTAAGTTTCAAAATTCTTACTACTTCTATTCTTTGCTTTTATTTATTTAGCTTATTAGTAATAGTATACTATCACTTATTCCTCGTCAATAACTTTATTTTACTTTTCTAAATTTTCACAAAATTATTTTTCTAAATCTTTACATTTATTTATATTTTAAGTAATTTATATTATTTTAATTTAATAATATATATAAAGGAATTGTATAATATTACAATATCATGAAAGGAGAGTAAAAATGGACGGCATATATGAAAAGGCCCATAAAATGACAAAAAAAATATGCACAAAATACAAAGATATTGATTATAAAACACAATTTAAATTATGTTTGTCTTACCTTTCTGATGAAAATATAAATAAAAGAATCAAAGAAATTTTAGCTGAAGTAAAAGTAAATGAAGAAGAAGCGAGAATATTAGAAAATGTGGAATTTTATTATAAAAATCTTTTTCAAAAAGATGAAAATATTAAATTTAGACTTTGGCAAAGAAAAGATAAAAGAAGAGTCTATTTATCTGCATCTTATATTACTACAAAACCTTATATAGACTTAATAAACAACACATTATTTGATGAAAAAAAAGAAATAAAAACATTCTAAAAAAAGTAGTTACTGCATAATTTATGTAGTAACTACTTTTTATTTAGCTTATTTTTAATAATTTTCTACTTTCTTTGCAATATCCCTTATCTCTAATTAAACATAAAATATTGTTAATTTCATATTCTGAATTTGCATAAACCATTATAACAAGTTCATCATTATCTTCAACTATTTCAAATTCATCTACACAAGCTTTTATAAGTTTTATAATTTCTTCTTTTTGTGGTGATTTAAATCTAAGTAGAGCTTGACAGTTATTACTTATAGTTTTTTCAACTTCAATTTTTTCTTGCATAAATGAGTCGATATTTGAAATTCTTTTATCAAATATATCTATTAAATCTGCATATACTGCACTTCCTGTAGGCTCTTTTCCTGCACCTTTTCCTACAAAAGATAATTCTCCAACAGAATTTCCATTAAGAACAACTATATTGTATTCATTATCTATTTTCGATAATAAACTATTGTTATCCACAAGTACTGGTCTAACAAAACCAGTTACATTTTCTTTATTTTTTTTACTTTGACCTACTAACTTAATTTTACAACCTAATTTTTTAGCATAATCCATATCTTTCATATCAAGATTTGATATACCCTCTAAATAAAAATCTTTCCAATATACTCTTCTATGATATGCTAATGTTGATAAAATAGATAGTTTTCTAGCTGCATCATAACCTTCCACATCAGCTTCTGGATTAGCTTCTGCAAAACCTAATTCCTGAGCTTCTTTTAAAACCTTCTCATAAGGAAGACCTTCATCATACATTTTACTTAATATAAAGTTTGTTGTTCCATTTAATATGGCATACATACTTTCTATATCATTACCTTCTAAAGATTCTGTAAGAGGTTTTAGCACAGGAATTCCTCCTCCTACAGATGCTTCAAATCTTAAACTTACATTATTTTCTTTAGCAATCTTAACTAGCTTATCTCCATATTCAGCTAACATATCTTTATTTGCAGTTACAACATTTATATTGTCTTTTAAAGCTCTTTTTATATATTCATAAGATGGATGTAACCCACCCATTAATTCTACCAAGATGTCAATTTCTTTATCAAATATATCCTCAATATTTTCAGTTATTATATCATTATATTTCGAAGATTTATATTTTTCTTTATTTCTGACTAATATACCTTCTATTTGAATATTTCTTTTATTTTTATTCCCCTCAATTATTTCTACAAGTCCTTTTCCCACTGTTCCATATCCAAGTATAGCTATTTTCATATTATTTACCTCCTTTTTATGCATCAGCTCAATCAAAAAAGAGACCAATCCCAACAAAGGGACGAGTCTCTCGCGGTTCCACCCAATTTAGTTTTATAAAAATAAAACCCACTTAATGCTTTAACGCAGCTTACGGTTATCTTACTAAAATCTTTCGATAACTTCAGACAACAGCTCCTAGGTAGTTTTCAATCTTTCTAATTAAAAAAGCCTTTCAGCCACGGGCTTTTCTCTCTGATAACCGAATTAGATTTACTCTTCCTATTCTTCACTTTTAAATATTATCTTAATACTAAAAAACTCGCCCTAAAAGTAAGGACGAGATATCTTCCCGCGGTTCCACCTAAATTGATTAAAAATCCACTTAACGCTTTAACGCAGCTTACGGTTTATCTTACTAAAATCTTTCGATAACTTCAGACAACAGCTCCTAGGTAGTTTTCAATCCCTCTAATTAAAAAAGTCTTTCAGCCATGGACTTTTCTCTCTGATAACCGAATTAGATTTACTCTTCCTATTCTTTGCTTTTATAATATCTATTATCTATATTAAAATAATCTTATTCGAATTATGATTAATTGTCAAGGCAATTTTTTGATTTTTCTGATTATAATATATTAAATTTATTTTAATTGTGTGACAAATTTATCTAATTTTTCTTTTATATAATCTAGCATTAATTTCACATCCTATTAAAATAGTCCAACTACTCAAATAAACCCATGTCATTAATACTATTATTCCTCCTAAACTGCCATATATAATATCATATCTTGCAAAATTACTTGAATAAAAAGAATAACAAAATGAAGCAATTATCCAGCAAAAAGTTGAAACAACTGCCCCAGGCATAACCTCTTTAAAAGTCAATTTCTTATTTGGGGTGAATCTATATAAATTCATAAGTATTATAATTACAGTGACTATACCTATTATATATCTGCATAAATTCCAAATGTACATAAAGTATTGATCAAGGCCAATCAAGTTAAATAAAAAAGACCCAATATTTTCACCAAATACAAGAAAAATCATTGATATAAAAATTAATACTAATAGCATTATTACAAATACTAAAGATATAAATAAAACTTCAAAATAAGGCCTTGTTTCTCTAATATTATAGGATTTGTTCATTCCTCTTATTAAACATAATACTGCTCTTGACATGGTATACATTGCTAATATAAAGCTAAGTATTAAAAAATTAAAACTTCTATTATCAATTGCCGATTGAGTTAAGGCTGATACTATCTTAAAAATACTACTTGGAAGCATTTTATCTAAAACAAAAATATATTTACTAAGTTTAATTAACGGTGTATAAACTACTAAACTTATTGTAAATATCAAAAAAGGAAATAATGATAATAGCAAATAAAAAGATATTTCAGCTGCTTTTGAATTTATTTCTCTATAATTTGAGTATTCCATAATAAACCTTACCTTTTTATTATATTTTTGATATTTATTATTTAAGCTTTGTTTCATATTTCACCTCCAACTTCTTTATAATCATATATTAAACATGATCTATTACTAATAATAAATTTATATTAGTAGTTATTATATTATATCAAAAAAGGTAGCAATTGTAATTGCTACCTTTCGTTTATTACATTAAAGTATTTAATACTTCACTTATACTCGACTTAATACCTGCTACTTTTTCATCACACTCAGATTCTTCTTTTCCTTTTACAGCTATATAGAATTTAAGTTTTGGCTCAGTTCCTGATGGTCTAATAGCTACCCAAGATTCATCTTCTAAGAAATATTTTAATACATTTGCTTTTGGAAGGTTATCTATTCCCATAGAATAATCTTTAACTTCAACTACCTTTTTGTTATTAAAACTTTCTATTTTATTATTTCTATAATAAGACATTATTTCTTGAATTTTTTCTAATCCTTCTATTCCTGCAAGAGTTAAAGACATTGTTTCTTCTTTGAAATATCCGTATTTTTTATATAACTCTTGTAATCCTTCATATAAACTCATTCCTTGTGAATAATAGAAAGCAGCCATTTCAGAAATCAATAAAGAAGCAACAACACCATCTTTATCTCTTGCATGAGTTCCTACTAAGTATCCATAACTTTCTTCATATCCAAATAAATACGTTTTTTCATTGTTATTTTCTTCAAAAGATTTTATTTTTTCACCTATAAATTTGAAACCTGTAAGCACATTCATAACTTCTAAGTTATTTAGTTTTGCTATGTCTGCTCCAAATTCAGAAGTAACTATAGTTTTTATAAGTACTTCATTATTTTTTAATTTATTTTCAGATTTTTTAGCTTCTATTATGTAGTTAGTTAACATTCCACCTATTTGATTTCCTGTAAGCATTGCATATTCACCTGTAGTAGTTTTTACTGCAACACCAACTCTATCACAATCTGGATCAGTTGCTATAACTAAATTAGCTCCTTCTTTTTTAGCAAGTTCTATTCCTCTAGTTAATGCTTTTTGATCTTCTGGATTTGGATATTTTATTCCAGCAAAGTTTGGATCTGGCATTTCCTCTTCTTTTACTACAAGAACATTTTCAAAACCTACTTCTTTTAAAGCTCTTCTCACTGGCACATTTCCAGTACCACAAAGTGGTGTGTAAACTATTTTAAATTCTTTTCCAACATTTTCAACTAATTCTTTTCTTATTAATTGAGTTTTGACAGCTTCTATAAAAGCAGTATCTTGCTCTTCTCCTAGTAATACTACTAAATCTTTGTTTTCATCAGTTAAAGTTGGAATAGTTGAATAATCCTCTATAGCATTTATTTCCTCAGTAATAGCAGATGCTATTTCTGGCATAACTTGTGCTCCATCTTCCCAATAAACTTTATATCCATTATACTCTGGTGGATTATGACTTGCAGTTATAACTATACCTGCTATTGTATGTAAATTTCTAACAGCAAATGATAATTCTGGAGTTGTTCTTAATCCATCAAATATATATGCTTTTATTCCACAAGCTGCCAGAGTATTTGCTGCTTCTATACAAAATTCTCTAGACATGAATCTATTATCATGAGCTACAACTACACCTCTTGATTGTTGTTCTTTACTTGTGTTTTTTAATATATAGTTTGCAAGACCAAAGGTAGCCCTTCTAACAGTATATATATTTATTCTATTTGTTCCCGCAGCTATTACACCTCTAAGGCCTGCTGTTCCAAATTCTAAATTTTTATAGAATCTATCTTCTATTTCTTTTTCATTATCTTTTAAAGCAATTAATTCTTCTCTTGTTTTTTCATCAAAATATGGATTTTCTACCCAACTATTGTATATTCCCCTATAGGCCATTTATTTGTTTCTCCTTTTCCCATTTTAAATTAATCTTATTGATTTATATGTATATTTTATACATATTTTTATCTTTAGTAAACATAAGATATATATTTTTATCATTTTTTGTTAAAATTCTTTATAATATTATCCCCTTAGATACTATAAATAATATTTTATAATTAGTTTTTTATCTTGCCTCTTTAATAAGATTATAAATTTTTACATAAGTTTCTCCAACTTCTTCTGGCGATTTAGCTTCTTCTTTAGATACTCTATAATATAATTCTGTAAGTTCAATTGCTACATCCTTTGCATTTCTTTGTGATGATCCTGTTATTTTTGATTCAGCCATATTTTATTCCTCCTAAGTTTTAACTAAATTATTTTGCCATTTATTTAGTATATCAAATTTTTTAAAAATTGTATTAATTTACAAAAAAATAGCACGATTATTTTCGTGCCAGGGTGGGTTAAATTACTTAAGCTAATTTTTGACTTACTTTATATTTTAATAATATCTTACGTTTTTTCATAAATCAATTATATATCCTTTATATTAATTCCATTAAGTAATTAATATATTATAAAAAAGTAAAAGGAGTCATATTAAATCCCCATTTTAATATAACTCCTTTTACTAGTTATAAATCCGTACACAATATTTCCCCTAAAGGTTTTCCCAATTAAACCTAAACTCTAATTATATCTATAATTAAAAATTATTCCCCAAATAACATTTATAATAAATTTTCTCTTATTACAAATATCATTATATTAATTATTATACAATACTTTTACAATAAATTCCAACTCTTTTAACAATTTTTACTATAAAAAAAAGATAAACTTTTCTTCAAGTTTATCTTTTTTATTACTTATTTAATTTACTTTTTACTATATCTTCAACATAAGATTTACATCTTCCACAACCTTTAGTAGCCTTAGTTTCCTCTACTACTTCTTCAAAACTCTTTGCTCCTTTATTTATACTATCTTCTATCTTTTCAAAGGATATTTGCCTACAATTACATACGTTTTTATTGAATTTTTCCATCTTTGTCCTCCAATTATGTCAATATAATTATTATTTACTAAATATATTCCCAGCCTTATACTTTTATAAACATTTTTGTTACTTATAATGATAATTTATAGGAATTTTCTTTTAACCATCTTTCATTTTCTCTAAACTTTGGTAATATTTCTCCCACCAAATTATAAAAATCTTTTGAATGATTCATATGTACTAAATGACAAAACTCATGAACTAATATATAGTCTATTACATCTATAGGAGCCATAGAAATTCTAGAGTTAATATATATAATTTTATTAGAAGTACAACTTCCCCATCTCTTCTTTTGCTCTTTAATTTTAATTAAACTTGGAGATAAATTATTCATAATAGCACTTTCTTTTTTTAATACTTCCAATCTATTTATAACAGTTTTTTCACTTTGAATTTTATACCACTTTTTTAACTCTTCTTTAATAAAATCTTTCTCATTATTATTTGTATTTATTATTAACTTATCTTCACTTATACGTATATAAACATAATTTTTATTATTTTGAGTATTTTTATCTTCTACTATAGTCAATATATATTTTTCGCCTAAATAATAAAATACTTCTCCATTTGTATATTGTTTTTCTTTAAAATCTTCTTCTAAATTTTCAAATTTATCTAAAGTTTTTATTATCCACGATGATTTTTCTATAAGAACATTTTTTAAATATGAAATAGATAAGGCTTTTGGACTAATTATTTCTATATTATCTTTTGGAATTATTCTAATAGAAATAGTCTTTCTTTTTCTATATATTACTTTTACATTAATTTTATTTTCCTTATATAAAAAATTTAAATTATTATTTTCTAAAATAACTTTATATTCTTTATTCATTTTTTATCTCCCAAATAATTATTAATTTCATAATTCATGTAATTTTTAATATCTTTGCTTAATATAAGATAAAATCTCAATCTTTTTGTTCACTTTATCATTATTTATAAATTTATATTATCACAACATCTAATATTTAGTAAATTCAATAAAAATTAATCTTGATTTATCTTTATATTTTTATTTTTATCACTAATTTTATAATTTTATCCATTGACATTTTGATTAATTTTAATTAGTATTGTATATGATAGCTGTTCTCACTTGTAAACTAATTATAATTGATAACATCTTTCTTTTATAAATATATTTATTTTTTATTAATATATTTATATAAAATTATAATTTATAAATTCAAGGAGTTAAAAGTGTTAAATATAAATTACATATCAAAAACTTTTTTCAATTGCTGTAACATTCCAATTAAAGCAATTTCAAAGGATTATAAAGAAATAGAAAAACAAGGATATAATAATTACTTAGATTGTATATATCCCTCAGATAAAATACAAAGTTTTATTGAAAGTGAAATGAATAACAATAAGGATATTTCTACTTTATCCATTGAAAATGATACTCATTACATAATAACAGATGCCTGTAATGTATTTTTCATATTAGGCCCAATATCTACCAATGAATTTAACAAACAGATATGTTATAAAACTTTCGAATGTTTTGAATATATTGAATATATATTATTTAAAATTATTGAAAATAATCTAATATACGATGTAAATAGTAGATCTTATAATATTTATGTGAGAAAAGCCATTTATTATATTCATCAAAATTATAATAAAGATATTTCTATAGATGATTTATGTGATAAATTAAATATAAATAAATCATATTTTTGCAATTTATTTAAAAAATCAACAAATCAAACTTTTTCTAATTTTTTAAATTATTTTAGAGTTGAAAAAAGTAAAAAATTATTATCTGACCCTTCTCTTTCTTTATTAGATGTGGCTTTAGAAGTAGGTTTTACAAATCAAAATTATTATACAATTGTATTTAAAAAAATAACTAATCAAACTCCTTCTGCCTATAGAAAGGAACTTATTACTATAAAAAATTAAGTATATCTAGTAAATCTAAATAGTATAATTTATAAATATTTTCTTTTATTAAAAGGCGTTGGTTTTTCAACGTCTTTATAAACTTATACTAATAAGGAGGATTAAAAATGATTTCACTTGATTTAAATATAGTAGCTACTTTAATATTATCAATTATTCTATATTTACTAGGAAATTTCTTAACTAATAAAATATATATATTAAATAGACTTTGCATCCCACCACCTGTTGTAGGAGGTCTTAGTTTCTCTTTAATAATTTTCATTTTAGAATGTTTTAAAATAATAAATATCTCTATGAATACTATTTTGATGCCTTATTTCATGTCTTTTTTCTTTACTATAGTTGGATTAAATGTCAGCTTTTATTTATTAAAAAAAGGTGGCAAAAGTTTAATCATTTATTGGTTATTATGTGCTTTTTTAGGCTTTTGTCAAAATATAATAACATTTATTTCATCAAAAATATTAAATATAAATCCTCTTGTAGCCTTAATGTGTGGCAGTATTTCTATGGAAGGTGGACATGGCTACTCTTTAGCCTTTGGTAGAACTTTAGAATCTTTAGGTATTAAAAGTGCTTGCAGTGTGGGTTTTGCTTCTGCAACCTTAGGACTTATTATGGGCGGATTAATTGGTGGCCCTATTGCTAAATATCTAATTGAAAAATATCATCTAAAATCATCAAATCACACCTTAAAAAATCATAACTTGCAAAATAGTAAACGCTCTTTATTAAGTACTACAGATACTGATTTTTTTATCCAAATCTTAATTGTGCTACTATGTATGAACATAGGTAGTGCTTTATCAAACTTTATTAATATTTATTTTCATATTGTTATCCCTAGCATAGTTGGTTGTATTTTTATTGCAGTTATTTTTAGAAATATAAATGAAAGAACAAAAACTATTAAACTTGATTTTCCATTGTTAAATTTTTTAGAAGAGTTATCTTTAGGAATGTTTTTAACTATGGCACTTATGAGTATTGATTTTTTCTCTTTGTCTAGCTTATTTGGTCCTATTATATTTATTGTATTTTGTCAGGTAGTATTTATAATACTATTTGCAATTACAATTGCATTTAAATTTTTAGGTGAAAATTATGATGCTGCAGTTATGATTAGCGGTATGTTGGGACATGGTTTAGGTGCTACACCAAATGCCTTAGCAAATATGAGTTCTGTAACAAATAAATATGGATATTCTGATAATGCATACCTCGTTGTACCTCTTGTTGCTGCCTTTTTACTAGATATTTTCAGTATTCCATGCATTTTATTCTTTATTAATTTACTTACATAATTTATATATCTGCTAAAGTTTTCTATTTGTATTAAATCTTTAAAAATTATCATAATAATAAATAAAGAATAATTATTCGGAGGTGCATTATGAATAGTAATTTAAATTGTTTAGTTACAAATTGTGCTTATAATAAAAGTGGCTATTGCCATGCTTCACATATAAAAATTGAAGGTTATGATGCTACTGTTACGCCAGAAACTTACTGTGAAAGTTTTATAAGTAAGTCAGAGTCTAATTTATCAAGTAATATATCTAATAACCTTACAACTACTCAAAATATATCTTGTAATGCTAAAAACTGTACATATAACTTACAAGGTTCTTGCAATGCCAGTCATGTTCTTATTAACTTAAAAACAGCTGTTTGTGACACCTTTAGAATAAAACATTAAAAATAAAAGAGAAATTTATCCTTAATAACAATAGAATAAATTTCTCTTTTATTTTATTTACATAACAGCAATCATTTTTTCTTTAATCATTTCTGCTAATTCTTTTGTTTTTAATTTAGGATTTTCTATATGATCATATACAGGATCTAAATATTCTACTTCTACATTTCCTGAGTTTATTCTTCCTATAGGTTCATATCCTTCATAAGTTTTTCTTGAATTTTTTATTACTATAGGAACAATTGGACATTTTGCTTTGTAGGCAATTTTAAATGCACCTGGTTTAAAATCAGAAATAAGTGCATCAGGATCTTTTACCCATGTTAAATCACCTTCTGGAAATATCGCCATACTTTGACCCTTTTTTATATTTTCAGAAGCCTTAATAATACTTTTCATACCTTCTCTATTATTTTCTCTGTTAATATAAACACACTTCATCATATTTAACCAGTGGCTGACAATGGGTAGATGTCTCCATGTGGGTACATCTGCAATTATAACACCAATAGGCTTTACTATACTCGATACTAAAATATAACTATCAAGCATACTAGCATGATTTAAAACAAATAAAACTTCTTCTTGTGGTACTTTTTCTTTTCCTATAATTTTAATTTTGATTTTTACTAAATCTAAAGATTTTTTAGCATGCGATTTAATAAATTTAAATTTCTCTATACTAGTATATTTTTTTTCATTGATTTTAAGTTTAACCAGTTCAGGTATAGATAATAAAAATCCAAAAATCTGAAATAAAGCAAATTTGATATAATTGAACACTTACCACAACTCCTTAAAATATTATTGACAATTAATTCTATCACATTTTTTATATTTTTTTAAGTATTTATATTTTGTTATAAAACCACTTCCTATATGAATATAAATTATTAACAAATAAAGTTTTTTATGTAAAGGAGGATAAAGATGGCAACTAACACGAAAAATTACAATGATAAATTAGTAATTATAAATATAAAATCTCATACAGGTGATAAAATTAAACTAAATCTTCCTGTAGATTTTGTAAAAAAACTAATTAAAAACAACGCTCTAGACTTTTTCTTATTTGAAGAAGAAATAGTAGATACTGAAAAAATAATAAAATCCTTAGTTGAATCTTTTAATTATAATTTAACTGGTAATATTATGAGCTTAGAAAGGTATAATGGAGATATTATCAATATCAAAATTCAGTAAATATATTAACTTGAATTGCCCCCTGTCAAGTAGACAGTATAAAAAATAAAAATTAAGCAACTAAGGTCTGCTCTCGATATTCTATCGGAGCCAGGCCTTTTAACCTTTTTTGTAATATTCTTTTATTATAAAATTCTATATATTTATCTATCGCTAATTTTAATTCATTAAAATCATAAAACTTATTCAAATAATACATTTTAGATTTAATA
>JABLTO010204663.1_pt1 | contig 33649 bp, 34 predicted proteins | sample 7160091 | NCBI WGS metagenome assembly JABLTO01 (sample SAMN14651225, study PRJNA627086) | human gut metagenome | isolation source: feces | host: Homo sapiens
ACTCTTTCTGTATAATTTTTGTCGTCAACTTAATTATACCAGAATGGTATCTTTTTTTATATTAAATTTGTAACATATGTATTATAACTCAACATTTTCTTTATTTTTAGAAATTAAGTATAGTATTTATATATTAAGTTTCTATCTTACTTATCTTTATATTATCTTCTCCTTTATAGATATTTATTACTTCTTCAATGATATTTTTAATTTCTTCTTTATCACTTGTATTCTTTATCTTTATATCATATTCTTCTATTTTATTATTTATCTCTTCATTACTAAGTAAGTACTTTACTACTTTTAATTCTTTATCATAAACATCCTCTATTTTTTTGATATTATCTTTATCTCTAGTTATTGCTAGTACTGTATTATATTTATTATCTTCTTTATAATAGATATAGTTTGCACTTAATGTACTTGCTTTCATAGTATCATAATCTTTATATGAAGCGTCCTCTAGCATATATATAACATTTGAAGATAAGGTATTACTACTCTCTTCTTCATATATACTAAACATTAACCTACCACATATAAAACCACATAGTACTGATAAAAAAATGGGTACTACTATCTTCTTTAGTCTCTTCTTCAACTTAATCACCAAAGTTAGTATATACCCATTATTATAAAAATATTGTCGAACTATCTTACTGTGTTGTCTTTATTAATATATTTATATCATAGTTTTTATCTACGAAGATATCTCTTGCTTTAATAGTTATTATTTGATATGGTTGGTTCTGTGGGATGGTCCCCGCAGTCTTTCCCCCTACTGATATTTCTTCAAGAGTTAAGTTATCACTTACTTTCTTAGTATAAGTATTACCTTCTTTTAAACCTGTATATATTACTTCTTTACTACCATTATTTATACTTAAAGTACTTTGCTTTGCTATTCCGTCATCAAATGTAAAAGTACATTTATTTTCTTCTTTTTTACATTCTATATTAGTAATTTCTCCAACATAACCATTTTCTACTTCAGCAGCTTTATCTATATTAATAGCCGCTCTTATATTTTCAATAAGTAGTGCATTATCAGTAATATATAATGTATCTAACTGAATATCATCTGTTTTATTAGCAAACTTTATTGTTAAATCTATTAGAAAGAAAGCTATTGTAAAAGCTAGCGTGGACGCTAATACGATTTCTATTGTTAGGTAACCTCGTCTATTTAATTTCTTCACTTTATCACCTTACCCTCAATCCAAAGTAATAGCATTCCTTTTCTGTTTCTGCATTACATCTTTCTACTACTATAACATATCTAAAGTCAAGATTAAAATCATAATGGGTACTTTGATAACTTAAGTAATCTTTAAATGTATTATTTATATTTACTACTTCAGTGAAACTATTACCATTATTATCACCAGCATATTCATATACTTTTCCACTTTCAAATACATCTATATTATAAGGAATAAAATATCCTGTATAAGTATCTTGATATGTTCCAAATAAATCATCAAAGTTACTAAGAAAAGCATTGGTATCATTGGTAGGACTAGATAACTTAACTATTTTATCTTCGTGACATAAGCCATCATTTTCATTACCTATTTCTATAGCTCCTATGTAATCTCCTGTTTGTTTATTAATTAGTTTTAACCCTTGTTCTTCTAAAATATTATTTGCTTCGATGGCAAACTGAGAAGAAGTAATATCATAATATTTATTTCTTTTTTCATATGCAGTAGATACTTTATTTATACCTGTAAAGAGAGTTACTAAGACTGTAACTATAACTGCTGATACCACAACAACTTCCGCCATCATAAAACCTTTTCTATTCAATTTCATAAATTTTATCACCTTTTTGCTATTGCTATTTACTTAAATATATTATATAATATTTATAGAATAAAATCTAGTCTTTTTAACAAAAAGAATAAATGAAAAGAGGGATATAATGAATGGTACTACTAATGGTATGCAGGGTAAACCCAATGTAAATAATCAAAAACCAAGTATGCTATCTAATATTAGTAATAGTGGTAATATTACTCCTAATAAGGGGGTAGATTTTAGTAGAATGCCCGTTGTTAATGCTGTTAATACTATTATCTTGACTGCTGTTAATAAAGGGGCTAGTGATATTCACTTTGAGCCTACTGATAGTGGTATAACTATTAGATTTAGAATTGATGGTATATTAAGTGTATTTACTAAGTTAAATAAAGATATAAAACAAAATGTAACTACTAGAATTAAGATTATGGCCGGTATGAATATTACTGAGACTAGATTACCTCAAGATGGAGCAATTAAAGATAAAATTAATGGTAAAGATCTAGATCTTAGAGTATCTTCTCTACCTACTAAAAGAGGAGAGAAAATAGTTATAAGAATTATGGACTACTCTATGAGTTTAAAAGGTATAGAGTATTTATATTTTAGTGAAACTAATTATAAGAAGATTATTAAAATGCTTAATTTTCCTAATGGTATTATATTAGTTACTGGTGCTACTGGTACTGGTAAGTCTACTACCTTATATTCTTTTCTTCAAAAACTTAATGTTGAGGGTGTTAACTTAGTTACTGTTGAAGATCCAGTAGAAATGGATATTAAAGGAGTTAACCAAGTACAAGTAAACAGTGATATTGGTCTTGATTTTGCTACTGTCCTTAGAAGTATTTTAAGACAAGACCCTAATATAATTATGATTGGTGAGATAAGAGACTCTGAGACTGCTAGAATAGCTGTTAGAGCTTCTATCACAGGACACTTAGTATTATCTACTATACATACTAATAATTCCCTTAATACTATCGAGAGACTTCTTGATATGGATGTTGAAAGATATTTATTAGCATCTGCTCTTACAGGTATCGTATCACAAAAGTTAGCTCGTAGACTTTGTGAAAAATGTAGAGTTAAAAAACCTGTTACTATTACTGAAAAGAATTTATTTAAATCAGTTCTTGGTATTGATGTAAATGAAGTATATGAAGCTAATATAAGTGGTTGCCCTTATTGTAATCATGGTTATCGTGGTAGAATTGCTATACAAGAAGTATTATTAATTACGCAAGAAATAAGAGATGCTATTAGTGCAGGTATTAGAAAAGATGAACTAAGAAAATTAGTATATAATAAAGATGTAATTACTATGCTTCAAGATGGTTTATTTAAAGCAATCGCAGGCTTTACTACTACTGACGAAATACTAAAACTAATTGAAATAGAAGATGAAAAATAATTGTTAAAAGAAAGACTACAGGCTTTCTTTTTTCTTTGAAGACCTTAGGCTTCAAAGATAATAAAACAACCGAATTATCAGTTGTTTTATTAATCTACCCTCTTATCTTTATTATCATATACTGGTTTATAACTTAAACGATGATACTTACAAATACCATATTTCTTTATACCCTCCATATGCTTCTTAGTACCATATCCTTTATTATGCTCCAAATCATACATAGGATAATCTTTAGCTAGATCATACATCATCTTATCCCTAGTCACTTTAGCTATAACTGAAGCTGCCGCAATAGAAATAGATTTAGAATCCCCCTTTATAATACTAGTAGTAGGCACTTCTATTGAAAGAGGCATAGCATCTATAAGTACGTGATCTAATTTTATATTAGTATTCTTGATAGCTTCTTTCATAGCAATCTTAGTAGCTTCATAAATATTTACTTCATCTATCATTTTTTCATCAACAATACCTATTCCAATAGCAAGAGCTTTTTCTTTAATTATTTTATAGTATTCATCTCTTTTTTTCTCACTAAGCTTCTTAGAATCTGTAAGCCCCTCTAGTACAAAATCCTTAGGAAGAACCACACAAGCTGCTACTACACTTCCTATTAATGGACCTCTTCCTACTTCATCTACTCCTCCAATATACTCTAATCCTTTACTATATAATTCATTTTCATATTTATATAAATCAATCATTACTTCCACTTACTCACTATATTATTTACTTTTACTTGTCTATTAAAAGCACTAGCATTATTTATATTATTCTGCAATTGTTTAGCCTGCATATCAGGAGTTACTTTTTCTACTTTATTTAATGGTCTATTACTTGTCTTAAACATTCTACTCATAAATTCTTTTTCTTTTTCACGACCTCTTTTAGCTACATCATTATGATTGGCCTGCCAGGTCTTATCAAATACTTTTGTTAAATCTTCTTGTCTATTCATAAATATTTCTCCTAGAAAAAAGACTTAGGTATTACCCTGTAGTCTTTATTGTCCTATTGTAGCCCCTTCACCAGTAGCATATAAATCAAATGATAGAGTTTGATTTTGCATAGTACTTGGATTATCAGTATTACCATTAAACCATAAGTATAATGTATATTTATCAGTAGTAGTATTTACATCTACTCCATTTAATAATGTTATAGTAGTAGTCCCACTAGTGGCATAAGTTGTACCTTTAGCATTAGTTGAAGCATTGTATACTCCAAAGTTACCACTATTTACTGGTGTTGTTTCACTATTTTTATAGATCTCCCATTCAAAAGTAGTTTCTTTTAGAGCTGCTGGCATTGTTGTTAAATCTAAGAACAAACTCATTACACTTCCTGTTTCACTAGCAGACACTGTAACTTCTTTTGATATTCCTTCTTCTTTAGTAGCAGTAGGTATTAATGTACCTGTAATATTAGTTCCCCCAACAAAAGTAACAGTATTACCCTCTACTACAACACTTACATTAATATCTTCAGTACTAGTCCATTTATAGTAGGCATAAGTAAGTCCTGCGACTAAAGCTATAAAAAGAACAACTCCTAGTATTATTCCATAAGTTTTGGTTTTTTGTTTCATAATTTTACCTCCATAATTAAGTATAGCATTGATATTTTATCAACTTACTTCTACTTAATTATAACAAAGTATAAAATTAAATTCAAGTATTTATTTTAACGTTTAATAAGTTCCTTGAATTTTCTTTATAGTATCATCATCTAAAGCTTCTAGTGTCCAATTGTTATTTTCTTTTTTTACTTTAAAATCTATAGTGTATTTTACTTTATCTTTAGTCTTTTCCAACTTATCTAATTTTTCATTATTATATTCTTCTTTAGTATAGTTTTTATTTTGATAATTATTATTTACTTCATTTATTATTTTTTTATAATCTAATACTTCTATTTCAGTAGTTACAGTACATACATCACCATTATAAGTTTCATCTTTTATTTGATATGTTAGGTTTTTATATTGCTTTTCTATTATTTTTTTATATCTATCTCTTTCTACTCCTGTTAGAGATTCTTCTCCTACAACGGTATCTATACCTTTTTCAATATCAGAATCTAATCTTTGATACTTATTTAATAGATCTTCTACTTTAGAAGTTGGTGTGTTTGATAGAGAACATCCTACTAATAAAAGTAAAAATATAAATATTGACAATATCTTTTTCATTTAATCATCTCCATTTATATTTTTACTTATTTAATTCTTTTTATACTAAAAATTATATTTATTAATTATACTTATAACTTTTGACTTACTATATCCTTGTGATACTAAGTGATTATATATTTTATTTTTTAATGTAGCTCCTGAATATTTTTTATTTGTTCTAAGATCTTTTTCAATAGTCTTTTTCATTTTATCTTCAAGAAGATTATCATCAATTAGGCTAATATTGTCTTCAATGATACTACTATCAACACCATATCTTTGTAGTTCTAATTTTATTTTATAGTCTCCAATTGAAGTAAAAGCTAACTTATCTTTAATAAAAGCTTTTGTAAATTTATCATCATCTAAATAGTTATTCTTAAGTAAGATATCTATAATTTCATCAATCATATCTTCTTCTACTTCTTTCTTTAACAGATAATTTTTGATTTCTAACTTGCTTCTTAGTCTTATGTCTATATATTTAATAGCTAGGTCAACACTATCATACAGAGTATTTCTTTTAAGTAATTTATTATATAGTTCTTTATCTATTTCTTTTTTTAGAAGAAGCTCCTCCTCTGTTATTACTTTTTCATAAAGTGTTAATACCTCTCCATTATCTAAGTATACATTATATTTATTCTTCTTTGTATATTCATATTTTTCTATCTTCATAAGTCCTCCATATATGTAGTTATTTATTTAAATATAATATATGTTTTAGATTTAGTCAACCTAATTTATAGAAAGAATATAGAAAAAAGAGACTATTTTTCTATATTTAAGTCTCTTCCATATTTTTTCTTTTCTTCAATCATTGTCATAGTAATATTATCATCTATTTCCGCTAAGGCTCTAGTATCAATATTTGATAAAACTACTTCTTCTTTTATTGTATCAATGATTACTTTACCCCATAATATTCCTTGTTTAATTGTTAAGTCATTAAACATATCTGGAGTAATTACTCTCAAGAAATAACCAAATACTAGTCTTTTAGTAGCTACCACTAATCTTTTATCAGTTAATATTATTATATTAGTATTTATAATCTCATAACTGTTAGAGTTCTTTTGTCCTAAAAAGACATATTTTACTTTTTCATCATCCCCGATGAATTTTGAAGCTACTTTGGCGTGAGCCTTTATTCTAAAAGCTACTGTTAATGGATATTTTCTTTTGAATTCCTTTGCTTTTTCATATATACTATTCTGCATTATCTTCTACCTTAATATATTTATTGATCATATCTTTTACAAATGTGTCTTTGTCTACATAACCACTGATAGAACCTACTACTGTGTTACCACTCATAAGTAATGTTGTAGGAGTTCCCCATTGTTGTGATTTTAAATATGAATTAGATTTTGATAAAGCAGTATACTCTTCTTCAGTAATGTTTGTTAAATTGATATAGTAAATTGGTAAGTTATATTCTTCTGCTACTTCTTTTACTATTGGCGTGTATGCTTCACAGTATCCACATCCATCTTTAATAATGATTACTAAGAATGGTTTTTCTTCATTCATCTTTTCTACATATTCTGAATATGTTATTTCATTAAATCCTGCTTCTCCTTCTAGTGCTACTGGTAATTCTATATTTACTTTTGGAGCTTTATTGCCAGTTACTACAAAAGCTACTACTAGTAATACTACTGCTAGTAATACTAATACGATATCTTTTTGTTTAGAAGTTAATTTAAATTCTTTCTTAGTTTCTTTCTTAGTACTTTCTTTTGGAGTACTTGTTTTTTCTTTCTTTTCTTCTACTACTTCAACTACTTTCTCTACTTTTTCTATTTTTTCTTCTTTTTTAGTAGTGTTTACTTGTTTTGCTTTATCATTATTCTTGTTGTTATTTGTTTTCTTCACATTTGTTTGTTTAGACTTATTGTTCTTTTGATTTTTGTTTGCCATATCTATCCCTCCCTAATTAACATTTTACACTTAAATATTTAAAAAAGCAAGTATTTACTTACTTTTTTCGACATAAACATATTAGCTTTAATCTTTTATATACTTATCTTTCTCTTTTAGTTACTATCTATTTGATACTCTATATATTTAATTAGCTAATTGATATGGACTAGATGATGATCCGTCTCCTGATGTTATCATCACGTTTTCATTTAAATATAATGTCGGTTTTACAGAAATGGTATTTGTACAATCATATCCTTCAGTACTTGCTCTTCCAGTATCATTTATTCCCCAGCAAATATATGAACGTGTATTATTCATATTTAATAACCATAGATATATTTTATTTTTATAGAGCCAATTATTTGATGTACAAGTAGTATCATTATATTTAATTAAAGTACTATTGCACTTATCAGTTCCAAACTCCGCAGCATAACCATAATCACTCATATAAAGCAAGGCTATCTTACCTCTCCAAATGGTTGGTCTACCAGAATAGACATCTTCTCCTCTTTCTTGCTGATATAATTTGTTAGAAAAAACGTTACTAGAATTATAGCCTCCTAAATACCAAGTATTTTCAGAGATCTTATTTCTTGTATCTTTGTTTCTAATACCAATAGTAGTAAGATCACAAGAAATGGTAGCATTATTATAACCACTATAGCATTTACCTGTCCCACCATTGTAGTATAAGCTTTGTCCTAAACCACTATCATTAGCGTCTATTGTAAAATAATCACTAGGATTTAATAATTTCATAAGTCTTGCTGTAGACCAATCATTCTCACCATAAGCTGTAGCTGCTCCGGTTGAGGTATTTTTATTATCCCAAGAATAGTTTTGTTGTAAAACATAATTTCTAGCTATTTTTATTTTATTATCAAAAACACCAATTATTCTCCATAATTCACAAGTATTAGAATTTTGATTAAAATAATCAGTACAATTAAAATAAATATAATTTTTTGGTGATGCCCCATAATATCTTATATTTCCACCATCTAAAGATGTAGTTGTACCTCCTAATCTATCATTCATTAAGTTTACTGATGAAGCATAATTATATGTAATGTTGTTATTAATAACTTGGGTTTTTGTACTATCTTTATATAATTTTTTTATTAACTCTTGTGCATTGGTTACAGAAGAATTAACTAATGTATAACCACTAGGCACTATTAGATCTCCACCGTGTTCATAACCTAACACTGTTTTTATTGTAGTTGTACTACTTGTAGCGCTTTTATTACTAATATATAATTTAACAAATTTACTTTCTCCATACGCTATAATATCTTCTGCCTTATCGATGGTATCATCATATGTTTTGATACTTATATTACTTCCAGTATATCCTATACCATATTTAACATTACCTTTACTTGTATTTTTAATATGATATATTACTGTTTTAGTACTATTCCCAGGAACGGTTATTACAGTATTATTATTTTCTGTTAAATTTATTGTATAAACATCATTATCATTTGTTATTGTACTAGAGACTGCTAATGTAGTATGTAATAGTGTTATCAATGCGATTATAACTGTTATGATTATTAGTGCTGTTATTATTTTATTTTTCTTCATTTATATCACCACCAAAAAGAGACTATAAAATGCTAGTATTAATACTAGCTATCCTATAGTCTCTAATTATATATTTAAATAAGTCAAATTCTATATTACTTAATAATAAATTTGACCCCCCCCTAGCGAACGATTGTATGTTTAAAAGCGTATTCATATTGTACCTTCTCTCTTATTTTTTTATTCTACTTGCTCTGCTTCTGCTGTTATATAACCTGAGTATGATGAATTATGATATTCATTTCCTGCGATAGTACCATCTAACCATACCCATACCTCATATGTATATGTTGTAGTTAGATCTATGTCACTTAATAGTGTTATTTTATCTCTAGTAGTTATTTTATCTTCTTTTAATACTTCTTTAGTAGATCCATTTACTCTTACAACAGCATACTTTAAACCACCATTTAATATATTATCATCTGTTCCTACAGTATTAGTGTTTAAATATAGAGTTCCTACTGCTTTTATTCCAGAGCATCTAGAATTTAAGCCCATTATTACACTAGCATATTGTCCATCAGTGTATTTTTCTCCATATTTTAATGCTGCACTTTGATTAGCTCCTATTTCTTGACTGATAGTATAATCTATTACAAAGCATTTACTACCACCACTTGCTTTTAAGTTACTACTATTCCAACTAAACCAAGCATATGCTAATCCTACTACTAGTCCTATAAATAAAACTATTCCAATTATCATTCCTATTAACTTTGGTTTTTTCATCATTATCCTCCGCCTACTATCTACTTTAAAATAATATCATATTTTTATTATAAAAGCAAGATAATGACAATTTTTTTAGTTTTTTTCTTTTTTGGTATTGACAAAATAGCATAGTTGATTTATTATATTAATCACCAGTTCGGTTTAGGCGAATTGGTGCTAGTATCACACTAGCCAACCCCTTTTTATTCTTTTTGGGAGACTGTTCCTTAGGGGGTCAGTCTCTTTTTATTTTATAAAAAAATAAAGCCTCAGTATAGATTATCTATTTATACTGAGACTTTTTATATACTAACTTTTACTATTTGTTTTGATAGTTAGATCCACTTATTTGGTTTTGTCCTAATCTTACTAATCTCTTAGTAATTTCTCCACCAACTGAACCATTAGCTCTTGAAGTTGCATCTGGTCCTAAGTTAACACCAAATTCGTTAGCTATTTCATATTTCATTTTGTCGATAGCTTGTTTAGCTCCAGGTACTACCATTTTGTTATTTGAAGTATTATTACTCACTATTTTCACCTCCTACACTAATAGGTTGTGGAAAAGATAAGTTTTAATACATCAAATTAGTTGGTAATTTTTTCTATATATCAAATGTCTTTTTCTTATTACTTATTGTTATTACTTCTTCATTAGAAACAGCTTTTTCGATTAATGATTGATAATCAAATGTCTTTTCATATTCTTCTGCTTTTAATGAAGAAGGATTTATTACAGGATGTTTTGGTAAAAATATAGTACAACAATCTTCATATGGAAAAATTGAAGTTTCATATGTTCCTATTCTTCTAGATATTTCTATTATTTCTAATTTATCAAGGCAAGCTACTGGTCTTATTACTGGTACATTTGTAACAGAATTAATAACTCTAATACTTGTTAATGTTTGACTTGCTACTTGTCCTACAGACTCACCATTTATAAGACAAAGAAGGGTATTCTTTTCCATTAGTTTTACAGATATTCTATACATCATTCTTCGCATTATGGTTATCATATAGGTAGAGTCAATGTTTTTATATATTGCCTCTTGGATATCGGTGAATTTAATCACGTGTAATTTAATACTTGGGTCATATTTTGTTAGATGCTCTACTAGTTTTTTAACTTTATTTTTTGCCATTTGACTAGTATGAGGTGGAGACTCAAAATAAACACATTCTAGTTTAATTCCTCTTTTCATAGCAAGATAAGCTGCTACTGGAGAATCTATTCCTCCTGATAACATAAGAAGTCCTTTTCCTGCTACACCAACTGGATAACCACCTGCTGCTTTTACTTCTTTATGATATATATAAGTATAATCTTCTCTTATTTCTATTTTTAAAAGATAATCTGGAGAATGAACATCTACTTTAATATTTGGTATATTTCTTAATATTAAAGAACCTACTCTTCTACTAAATTCCATACTAGGTATAGGGAATGATTTATCCGCTCTATCTGTTTCAACTTTAAATGTTTTAAAGTTTGTCTCTTTAGATATTTCTAGAGCTTTATCTTCAATCTCTTTAGTATTAGTATTTACTCTTGTAGCTACAACTATACTATGTATTCCAAAGATATTCTTAAGTATATCTACTATTTCATCAATATTATCTTCTGTTTCAATAAACATTCTAACTCTATTTTTAACTATTTTAACATTATAGTCTTCGAGTGCTTTCTTAATATTATTGTATATTATTTTTATAAATAATTTTCTATTATCTTTCTTTGTGGTTAATTCTCCATATTTTATTAATATTATTTTCATATATTTCACCTATTTCTTTTTCTATAAAGAGTGCTACCACTAAAGGTAGCACTTTATTTAATTTTATTAACTAGGACAATCGCCAGTTTCTATATCATCACCAGTAGCATCCATTTTACAAGATGTACCTCTACAATTAACTGTTCCTGTTATGCAATTTTTATCATTAAATGGATCTTTTAGTTGCTCAATTGTGATTAATCCTTCATAGTATAAATCATAGACTGGGACTGGTTCTTCTTTTTTTTCTATATGTCTATCAACATAGATTTCAGCAGCAGACTCTATTAATTTTACTTTAGCATCTCTTTGTTTTGCTTTACTTCTATCTAATGATGATGTAATACTTGGTATAGCAATAGACATAATTATAACAAGTATTACTATGACCACTAATAACTCTACTAATGTAAATCCCTTTTTATTTAATTTTTTCATTTTTCTCACCTAAACTAAGTATAAACTACTTTTATAATTTATACAAGAATTATTTTGTTTTTTCTTTTAATTTACTTAATATATTAAGTGCTTCAATTGGTGTAATATTTAATATATCTATCTTTTTTAGTTCTTCTTCCACTACACTTTTCTTTTCTTCAAAATTTAATGGTATAGTAGTTTGAATGTAAGTATCTTTTTTATTTTCTTTATTTTCGTATACTTTTAATATAGAACTTGCTCTATCGATTACTTCTTCAGGTAAGCCTGCTAATTTAGCTACATTTATACCATAACTTTTATCTACTGAACCATCTTTTACTTTATGAAGAAAAGTAATATTACCTTCTTCTTCAATAGCAGATACGTGTTTATTCTTTAGATTTTTTAAATTTTTTTCCATATCTGTTAGCTCGTGATAATGAGTTGAAAATAGCGTCTTACATTTTATTTTACTAGCAATATATTCTAGTATAGCCTCTGCAAGACTAATACCATCAAAGGTTGCTGTTCCTCTACCTAATTCATCAAATAGAATTAAGCTATTTGGAGTAGCAAATTTTACTGCTCTTGATGCTTCCATCATTTCTACCATAAAGGTAGATTCTCCACTTACTAGATCATCTGAGGCTCCTATTCTTGTAAATATTTTATCAAATATTGGTAATGTTGCTTCTTCAGCAGGAACAAAACATCCTATTTGAGCCATTATAGCTATTATACCTAATTGTCTCATATAAGTAGATTTACCTGCCATATTAGGCCCTGTAATTAGTAATATATCTGTATCTTTATCCATTACTATATCATTAGGTACATATTCTTCTCCTTTTAGTACTTTTTCTACCACTGGGTGTCTAGATGACTTAATATTTATTTCATTTGTACTTGTTATAGTAGGCCTTATATAATTATATTTTTCACTAACTAGAGCAAAAGATTCTAAGACATCTATTTCACTAATTACTTTAGATATTCTTTGTAATTCAGATATGTATTCTCTACATTTATCTCTAATTCCTATAAACAAACTATATTCTAAATTAATAATTTTATCTTCTGCGGATAATATCAGATCTTCTTTTTCTTTTAGAAGAGGTGTTATAAATCTTTCACAGTTAGCAAGAGTTTGTTTTCTTATATAACCCATATCTTCTGTTATAAGAGGAAGATTACTTTTAGATACTTCAATGAAATAACCAAATACTTTATTAAATCCTACTTTTAAGTTTTTAATACCAGTTCTTTCTCTTTCTTCTCTTTCAAAACTAACAATAAAGTCTTTACCACCTTTACTCAGTTCTTTTAATTCATCTAATTCTTTAGAATAACCTTCTTTTATTAAATACCCTTCTTTTAAACCATTAGGAGCATCTTCATTTATAGATCTTTCTAATAATTCATATAAATCTTGAAGAGTTGTGATACTATCATAGAAGTTTATTTTTTCTAATTTATCTTTTATTTCTGGCAGTACTTTAAGGGACATTTTTAACTGAAGTAAATCTTTTGCATTAGCAGACCCAAAAGATATTCTACCGCATAATCTTTCCAGATCATATACTTCATATAAATTATTTCTTAGTTCATCAGCAAGAATAAACTCTTCTAATAATTTAGATACAATATTATATCTACTATTTATTTTTGTTATATCAAGTAATGGGTTTTCAATAAAGTGTTTTAATTTTCTACTTCCCATTGCTGTTTTAGTATTATCTAAAAGCCATAATAATGAGTATGTTCTTTCTTTAGTTCGAAGACATTCAGTTAATTCTAGATTTCTCTTAGTATGAATATCCATCTCCATATAAGCTTCTCTTTCTTTTACTATTACTTTTTGGAAATGGGATAAATTTCTTTTTTGAACTACTGATAAATAGTATATAATATTTTGAATAGTTGTTATTATTCTTATATCTTCAATATTATCATATATATTAGTATATTCATTAGTTAGAAGTTCATCTTGATATGTAATTGGTATTTTACTATTTTTTATTTTAGATAATAATTCTTTATCTATATTACTTTTTACTATTAGTTCTTTTATTTCTAATGCCATTATTTTATAGATTATATCATTAATATTTCTTTCTAGTACTTCAGAGTATATTTCTCCAGTTGTAATATCACAATAAGTTATTACAAAACAGTAATCAAAATCATATAAAACTCCTATATAGTTATTTTCTTTTTCATTTAATGAATTAGAGTTTATTATAGTACCTGATGATATTACTTCTACTATATCTCTTTTTACTATTCCTTTAGCAGTCTTTGGATCTTCTAGTTGTTCACAAATAGCTACTTTAAATCCTTTTTTAATTAATTTGTCTATATATACTTCGGAAGCGTGATGTGGTATACCGCACATTGGTACTCTCTCTTCTAAACCGGCACTTTTTCCTGTTAGAGTAAGTTCTAAAGCGTGGGCTACTACTTCAGCATCCTCAAAGAACATTTCATAAAAGTCTCCTAATCTATATAGAATTATAGTGTCTTCATATTTGTCTTTTAGTTCTACATAGTGTCTCATCATCGGAGATAGTTTGTTTCTGTCTACATCTTTTCTTTTCATACTTCTATAACCTTCTTTGCTTTATAATTATATCATTTTAACTAATTATTGTAAATTAATTTTTAATATAACATTGTTATTTTTAATAAAATAATATATAATTATAGTGTGGTGATGAAAATGAGTAAAAAGAGAAAAGGAAGAAAATTAAAAAAGAAAAAAATAATTTTATTTAGTTTTATTTTAATACTTATTATTTGTGCTATATACTTTGTTATACCTAAAAATTATGGTTATAATAAAGAAGCTACTAAAGCATTTAAAGAGATGAATATCTATGATAAGATTAAAGATAAAAAAGTATACTCTAAAGTACTTGAAGAAGCTGTTTTAAATGGTACATTTAATGAGAAATATTTAGATAGTTATCTTGATATTAAATATATTGATGGAAAGACTAATGTTAAAGATATTAATAATCTTTTGAGTATTGGCTACTCTAGTAGTGATATTAATACTTTTTATGAGAAGATTCCTAATAGTATTAATGTTATTATAGATAATGATTATGATAAAGAAATAGCTAACTATTTAAAACTTAAGTATTTTAAGGAAGATAACTTAGATAGATATATTAAGTATGAAAATAATACTGATAGACTGTCTTCTGTATATGATACTGGTACAATAGAAACTGATTACAATTATGAAGATACTGTTACTTTTGTTAATGCTTATTTAGATAAGAAATATTATTCTAATGATATTGATGTTAGTAATGAAGAAGCCGAAAAGATAGATGTTGTTGTTAATAAATATTATAAATTAGATAAGAATTATGAACCTAGTGACTTAACAAAGATTAACAGTAAGTTTGCTTCTGGAGATAATCAAAGACTTAGAAAAGAAGCCGCAGGTAAGTTTGAAGAGATGGCTACTGAGGCTTTAAATAATAGTTATAAAATTTATGCTGGTTCTACTTATAGATCTTATGAATATCAACTTGGATTATATAATAGATATGTTAGGAAAGATGGCTTTGATGCTGCGGAGACTTATTCTGCGAGAGCTGGTTATTCTGAACATCAGCTTGGTCTTGCAGTAGATGTTATTAATGGAAAATGGGAATACTTAAGTGAAGATGATAAAGAATATGATTGGCTTACTAAGAATTCATATAAGTATGGTTTTATATTGAGATATCCTAGAGGTAAGGAATATATTACTGGTTATATGTTTGAAGATTGGCACTTTAGATATCTAGGTATTGACTTAGCTACTAAGGTATATAATAGTGGTCTTACTTATGATGAGTATGTAGCAAGAGGACTATAATAAAAGAAGATGATTAAACATCTTCTTTTAATAATTGTTTTATAGCTCTTTCTACAATTATTTTACCATAGTAATAACTTATAGATCCTTGCTGATATGCTATATAAGGACTTCTAAGAGGTCCATCACAAGATAATTCTATTGAGCTACCTTGAGTAAATGATCCTGAAGCCATTATTATTTTATCATCATAACCAGGCATTTCTGAAGGCTCTACTATTGCATTAGAATCTATCTTAGAATTAGATTGAATAGCACGAACATAATTAATTAGATCTTGTTCATTATTAAAAATTATATTTTGAACTATATCTACTCTCTCTTCTTGGTATTTAGGGCTTACTTTATAACCTAATTTTTCAAAAAGATATGCTGTATAAATTGCTGTTTTAACTGCTGATGAAACAACCATAGGAGCAAAATATAGGCCTTTTAAAATATTAATGTTTTGATTCATTGATGGTCCTGTTTCACTACCTTGACCTGCTACATTTAGTCTTTCACTAGCTAGTTCTACTAAGTCTTCCCTTCCTACTATATAACCTCCATTTGAAGCTATAGCTCCTCCAAGATTCTTTATTAGAGAACCTACTACTAAGTCTGCGCCTACTTCAACAGGCTCTTTCTTACTTACAAATTCACAGTAGCAGTTATCTATCATAATAATTACTTCTTTATCTACACTTCTTATTTCTTTAATTACTTTTTCTATCTTTTCTATATTTATACTTTCTCTAGTACTATAGCCTTTACTTCTTTGTATTTCAATTAATTTTATTTTATTAGTTTTTAATACTTCTTTTATTTTGCTATAATCAAAGTCTTCTTCTACTAAATCTATTTGTTTATAATTTATATTGAAAGCTTTTAACGAAGAAGGATTATTATTAAAACCTATTACACTGTCTAGAGTATCATATGGTTTACCTGAAATGGATAGTAAAGTATCTCCAGGTCTTAAAAGGGCAAATAAAGCTGTACTTATAGCATGTGTTCCGGAGATAAACTGACTTCGAACTAAAGCTGCTTCAGCTTTAAAAATACTAGCATATACTCTTTCTATTTTATCTCTTCCTATATCATTATAACCATATCCCGTAGTAGTATTAAAGTCTGTCTCACTAATTTTATTTTCAATAAAAGCATCTAATACTTTTCTACTGTTATATTCTTCAACATCTTCTACAGTATTAAATATTTCTTGTAAATCTTTCTTACTTTCTTTTATGATATTTTCTAACATCTTTTTCCTCCATCTATTCTAATTATACTATTGTTTATATATTTTGCTTCATCACTTACTAAAAACTTTATAAGATGAGATACTTCTTCAGGTTCTCCAAAACGTCCTAGTAGTATTTTGTCTATTTCTTTAGCAACAAAATCTTTATCTAGATCTTTATTAATATCGGTGTTAATCCAACCAGGACAGACTGTATTTACTCTAACATATGGTGATAAATAATTAGCTAAGTTATTTGATAATGATATAAGTCCTGCTTTTGAAGCATCATAATCTATACTCTCTATATATGGAGTATCTATTCCATTAGTAGAACTAATGTTTATTATAATACCATCTTTGTTTTCTTTCATCTTTGGTCCTATTTTTTTACTTAAAAGAAAAGGCGCTACTAAGTTTACATCTAGTGTTTTTATAAAGTTTTCTTTAGTTTTGTCTTCGAAGACAGTATCTATTGTAATAGCAGCATTATTTATTAATATATCTATATTTTGATACTGTGAATATATTTCTTTTAACATATTATCTATTTCTTCTTCACAAGATAAATTGCATCTTATAGTTAATACTTTTTTATTATATTCTTTTTCTAATTCTTCTTTTAATGTTGTTATTCTATTTTCATTAGTATTGTAATGCAATATTACTTCATAATCTTTTATTAGTTCTCTTGATATAGCCTCTCCTATTTTTGATGAAGCCCCTGTTATTAGTACTACTTTTTTCATAAACTTCCTTCTTTCTTTTATGTATTATATCACTATTTTTACTTTTTTTAAAGAAAATACTTGTCAAATATTAAAATATATGATATCATTGTTATTGTCTTATGGCGGAATTGGTGAAGTGGTTAACACGGTGGATTGTGGTTCCATTATTCGTGGGTTCGATTCCCACATTCCGTCCCAGATATAAATATAAAGTCTTGAATGTTCAAGACTTTTTTTAGTTGTTTTAGTTGTTTTTTAAGTAATCTACGGCTTCTTTAAAAGTATCTACTTTAACAATTTCTAAGTCGTAGTTATATTTGTTTTTTGTTTTTATAGCTTCTTCATAATTAGCACTTGGAACTAGAACAATATCAATATTATTTTGGGCTGCTCCCATTATTTTATATTTTACGCCATCTATTTCTCCTACTGTACCATCTGTAGATATTGTTCCTGTTCCAGCAATATTTCTTCCTTTTAATAAATCTTCACCACTTATAGCACTGTATATAGTAAGAGTTAACATTAGGCCTCCTGATGAGCCGGATTCACTATCTTTAAATTTTATATCTATTTTAGGATCTGTTTCATAGTCATACTCTGTAATAATTACTACTCCTATTATCTTAGTATTGTTCTCAATAGATACTTTACTTTCTACTTTCATTTCTTTATTATCTCTTAATATTTTTAGAGTTATAGTATCATTTTCTTTCTTGGTATTTATTAGTGATCTTATTTCATCAACACTATCTTGCTTCCTGCCATCTACTTCTAGTATTATATCTCCTACTTTAAGATTATTATCTTCTGTAGTAGCAGCTACAACATTCTTTTTATCTTTTACTTCAATTCTTTTACCCGCTTCTTGATAGGCTACTAATGTTGCTATATCTAGTGAGGTATCACGCATTATTTTATTTCTTTCTCTAACTTCTTTTTCACTTTCATTTGATATTTTTCTATCTTCTTTACTATGAGTATCCCAATCTCTTAATTTTGCTACAATATAAGTTATTGGAGTGGCATCATATTCACTTACATATAGCATATTTAAGCTACCCTCTTCTTTTTTTTGGTAGTCATCCATTACCACTCTGTCAGTAATATCAATAGTACCACCCGGAGCCATTATATAGTATGGAAGTTTAATATAAAAAAGTGATACTAGTATTATCATTAATAATATAAATTTAAAATTTTCTTTTAATATTTTTTTCATTTAATATTCCTCATTTCTTTTTTTCTTGTTATATCATATAATTTACTATGAAAAAATATTCTAATTTAATAATTACTTTTTGTAGTTTTATTGTTCTTATATTTATTTTTTTAAATAAGGAAATTGTATCTTCTACGATTATTAATTCTTTTTATATTTGGTTTAATACTTTAGTACCTTCAATGTTTCCTATGATAGTGTTATCTAATATTTTAATTAGTTACAGATTTACTGACTATATACCTAAATTTATAGTTAATTTTATTTCTAAGTTATTTAATATTAGTTATAATGCTACTCTAGTAGTTATTTTATCTTTAGTATCAGGTTTCCCTGTTAATGCTGTTAATATTAAGACTGCTTATGATCAAAACCTTATAACTAAAGAAGAAGCCGAACATCTCTTATTATTTAATCATTTTGCTAATCCTTTATTTGTTCTAGAAACAGTTGGCGTTATTTATTTAGGTAATAATAAGTATGGAATTATTATTCTAATAACACTTGTTCTTAGTAATGTCATTATAGGAGTTATATTTCGAAGAAGAAATACTCCTAGTGATAAGAAATATACTACTAATATTATAGATAAACACTTTACTGAAGTATTATCTTCTAGTTCTAAAAAAGCTATTGATACTCTACTTATGGTATCTGCTAGTGTTACTATATTTTTAATTCTAAGTACTTTGATATCTGAAATATTTAATTTAAATATTTATTTAACTACTGTTGTTAGGAGTATATTAGAAATGACAGTTGGTTTATCTAGTTTAGCTAATACTCCAATTAAAGATATATATAAAGTAGCATTATCTACTTGCATCTTATCTTTTGGAGGACTATCTATTCATCTACAAGTTATCTCTGTTCTAGATGATACTATTTTGTATTATAATTATTTTAAAGGAAGAATTTATCAAGTAATTATATCTTTTATTCTTTCTATTATAATATTTTTATTGTCATAATAAAACTGAAAGGTATTCTTTCAGCTAATTTCATATTGGTGACCTGTATGGAATTCGAATCCATGAATGTTGCCTTGAGAGGGCAATGTGTTAAGCCACTTCACCAACAGGCCGTATACATTTTTTGAATGTAATATTATTTTATCACAATTATATTCTTTTGACAATATAATTTTTTATTTTTTATTAAATAGTGGCTTACCTAATACTTTTTTATGCTCTAATATAGCACTTTCTATTTTATTAATCTTCTTATTACCTACTTCTAAGTATTTTAAATTAGCTTCTTTTTCTTTCTGGATTATTTTAATATACTTGGCATAATTTACTTCCTCATTAATATTTCTTAAATAAAATATTAAAAATACTATACTAGATATTACACATAAACTAAAAAAAGTTATTTGAATAGTTAGTGTTTCTGACATATAAATAATCTCCTTATAGATACTTGTAGTTTAAGATATAACAACTGCAGGTTCTTTCTCATTATTACCTTTTTCATTTCTTTTACCATCTTATTATACTTATCATAATTACTATCATATAATATGGTCTTTTTATAATAAGTTATTTTTTTCTTTTCACTTATTATAATATAAATACTATATATAAGCATTATTATAATTATGATAATTAGTAGTATTATATATTCAATCTCCTCTTTATTCATATTGTACCCCTTTAGTTATTGATAATTTCTTCTATACTATCAATTAAGTCTAATTCTCTTTCAATATCTTGATAATACTTTATTTCTTCATCAATACTTTGTTCTTTATTTATATGTTTATTTATCTTGATATTGTTAGTAATTAGTTTTAATATATTTTTTGAATTTTCTATTTGATAGAATAGGCCAAAATCTATTATTCTTTTATTAAAATTATTATTATTATCGTCGTGTTTTTCCATAATAAATTCCTCCAATATTACCATCTATATACAATTATAACACAAAATAGCCAAATTTATAACTAAAAATAGCAGATCATCTATATTTTATCTCAATAATGGGAAAATTAATATAGGTGATTTGTATATGATAGATTTTTTTAGATTAAGAGATATAAGAGAAGATAATGATATTAATCAAATTAGAATGGCAGAAATACTTGGTGTTAACCGTTCTGCCTATTCACTTTGGGAACTTGGTATTAATATTATACCGTTGAATTATTTAGCTTTTTTCGCTGATTATTTTGATTATTCTATTGACTATGTTCTTGGACTTACTAATGTTAGAAGAAAGAACAACTTGATAAAAGGTTTTGATTTAAAAATACTTGGTAACAATTTAAAAGAAGTAAGAATTAAAAATAGTCTTTCTCAAGAAGATATGGCACGAATTTTAAATGTTACTCAGCCTTGTATAACAAGATATGAGAAGGGTCTTATTTGCATATCCACATCAAATATTTATAAAATCTCTAAAGAGTTTAAAATATCTATATCTAAGTTATGTGGTAAAGAGAAGTAAAAGAAGAAGTGTATATATTGAATACAAATCTTCTTTTATTTTTATTTTTTTAAGACTTTTACATATTTAAAATCTTTATTTTCACAAAGAAGTCCACTATCATAACAAGATATTAATAGTTTTAAATTTTCTATTTGTTTCTTTAACTCTTTTCCTTTATCAGTATGGGCAATAGTGATTCGTCTTTTTGATGGTTCTTGAAGATCTATTGAATAGTGAATATCTTCATTATTTTGGATAGCATCTTCAAGAGAAGTAAATGGTTCGTGAGCAATAATTCGCATTCCTGTTGAGCCTGATACTAGAGTATAACCTGCTATTCCAGTTGTTTTTTGATAAGCTTTAGAAAAGCCACCGTCTATTACTATTACTTTTCCATTAGCCTTTACTGGAGTCTCACCATTTATTTTCTCTACTGGAATATGACCATTTATTATATGAGCATTTTGTGTATCTTTAATACCAAAATTCTTCATTATGTTTTCCATTACTTCTTTATCTTCTTGATACTTATAATAGTAATTTCTTTTTTCTTTATGAGACTTTTTGTCTTTAATTAATACTCTCTCTAGAGTAGTCATTTTATCTTTACCAAAGAATGGAGAATCTGGTCCACACCATAAGTACCACATTAGATCTAAGTCTTTTTGACTATTATCCGCTCTGCTATAGTATAATCTTCTTACTAATAAATCAATATAGTCAAATAATCTTTTACCTGATAGACTTTGATTGTTGATATCTACTCTCTTTAGAGAACCATCTTCATTTAATGGTACTAGAGCGTGATACATTAAGTTATTATTCTCTATTTTATACATACTTCCTTTATCTATAAATACTTTCATATGTCTCTGAAGAGCTTCACTATTTAAAAATGATTTTACTAAGTCGTTTATAATTTTTTCTTCTTCTTTAGTTAGTTTATAAGGATTATCTTTATCTATTGTAGGAAAATCTACATCCTCAAGATGATACTTAGTTCCATCTATTGTTATTTCTTTATTTTTATAATCTATTTTATCTAGTAGTCTTCGATGAGTCATTTTATATTCAGGATGTTCTAGTGCAAAAGTTCCCTCTAATTTATACATAATAACTGATATAGCTTTATGTATTTTCGCAGACTGTTTTACTAGATAGTTGCTGTAGTAATCTTCTTCAGTAGTTTTTCTTGGTTTCCATACTAAAGCATCTTCATATGTATTTTCTGCAAAGTTAGCAAGAGGTCTTAGATTGATACCATAGATGTCTTCTAGAATATCTAGGTTGTTGTGTCTAACACTGTTGGTTATAACTCCTGATACACAGATATTACTACCAATAGAAGCCCCCATCCATAAGATATCGTGGTTGCCCCATTCGATATCGACAGTATGATAGTTTTCTAGACTATCCATAATTTTATGAGGCTCTGGTCCCCTATCATAGACATCTCCTACTATATGTAGAGCATCTACTGATAATCTTTTAATAATCGAAGATAATAGTATTATTAGTCTTTCACCATAATTTAGACCTATAATAGTATTTATTATTTCTTTATAATACTCTTCTTTATTTTCTTCTTCTATTTTATTATTTAATAATTCATCTACTATGTAACTTAAGTTATCATCTTGATATATTTTTCTTACTTTACTTCTTGTATATTTTGATGAAAATTTCTTAGTTACTTCAATTATTCTAAGTAGGTTATCATAAAACCATTTATCTTTGTTTTCTACTTGTTTTAAAATAATTTCCATCTTTTCTTTTGGATAATATATTAGCGTAGCTAATTCGTCTTGTTCTTCTTTTGTTAGTGTATCACTAAATAGTTGTCCTATACGGAATTTTATTCCTCCTGCTGAATTGTTTAGGATGTGAGTAAAAGCGTCTGCTTGACCGTGTAAATCGCTCATAAAGTGTTCTGGTCCTCGTGGTAAGGCTAAAATAGCATTTAAGTTTATTATTTCGGTCGCAGCATCATCTTTAGTAGGAAAGCGATTTGATAATTCTCTCATAAATTCTAATTTTAGGTTGGTATTTTTTTCTTTCATTCTTAGTTTCATTCCTTTCTGAAGCCCTCTTTTTCTTCTTTGGAAATTATTTTATTTGTTTTATCACCTACCTATAGTGGTAATTAAATAATACCATATATTTTATGATAAATAAAGGGTATTTGACATAATATGTGTATATAAAAAAGAGTTTTTTATAAAAACTCTCTAATATTTAGTCTATATTTATTAATTCATAGTCGGTTGTTCCGAAATTTAAGTTTATAGAGGCCTCTATTATATGAATACCATTTTTTGACTCTATTCTCTCTATCAAGCGTTCTTTTCCTTTGTCATTGCTATTGTAGACTAAGTCTAAGCAAGCTTTATCAACGGCTACTGGATCTAGACTTGCTAGTACTCCTATATCCTGCATACAAGGATCTTCTGCTACTGCACAACAATCACAGTCAACACTGATATTTTTCATTATGTTGATGTAGGCGATATTGTCTTTAAATTTATTGTGTACTACAAAAGCAGCATCTGCCATTGACTCAAGAAATTTATCTTGTTCTGCAACATTATCCCATAGTTTATTTGGCTCAGTAGTCTTTCCTGCAGTATGTATATAGGTTTTACCAGCACTTGAAGCAAAACCTATTGATAATTGCTTTAAGGCTCCTCCATAACCACTCATTGGATGGCCTTTAAAGTGTGATAAAACTAAGATGCTATCATAGTTTGGTAAATGACCTCCAACATAGTCTTTCTTAATTGTCTTTCCATTTGGAATATCAAGAACTAGATCTGGTTTTTCGCTATCCATTATATCTATTTTGTAGTACTTACTCCAACCGTGTTCAGTCATTAATTTTTGATGTTTATCAGTAGTATTTCTAGCTCCATCATAAGCAGTATTGCATTCTACAACAGCACCTCCTACTCTATCAATGATATCTTTTACTAGTTCTGGATGAAGATAGTTTTGATTGCCTCTTTCTCCTGAATGTAATTTTACTGCAACTTTGCCCTTTAATTCTATGCCTAGTTCATTATATATCTTAACTAGACTTTCATTTGTTATTTCTTTAGTAAAATATACTTTTGCTTTTTCCATAAATTATCTTCCTTTCTATCTATATATAATTGTACCATAAATTAAATAAAATATTTGAAACTAAAGGATCAAAAAGAAAAAGAAAAAGAACTAAAGCTCTTCTTCTATACGTTTTGTTCTGTTTAATATTCTATCTTTACCTAATAATCTCATTATTTCATATAGATCGGGTGTCATACACTTACTAGTCAAGGCTACCCTAAGTACTGTTGAAATATCTGCGACTGATCCTTTATAATTATCAGGATTTGCTTTATATTCTTTAATATTACTACAGTAACCTAGACTATCTGTTAATTCTTTTACTTTATTAAACCATACTTCCTTATCAGTAATGTCATAATATTTATCCATATAAGTCTTTAATATCTTGATTATCTCTTCTTTATCAGTAATATTTCCCCATTCATAAGAAGTAGGATTATATAGTTCATCATACATATAGAATATCTTACTCTTAATCTCAGAATAATTAGCATAATCTTTTCTAGGTTTCTTTTGTTCTCTCTCAATGTTTAATATATCTTTAGTATACTCTTTATACTTAGTAATTAATTCATAAAAATCTTTATCATATTCTTTAGCCCATTTAGATAAACTATCATATACTTCATCTTTAGTCATTCTACTAATATAATTTCTTGATATGTTATTTAACTTTTCTAGGTCATAAAGCGCTCCTGATGGAGACATCTTTTTAGGTGAAAATTTAAAGTCTAAGAAAGTTTTATCTGGATTAGCAGTATGCCATTCTTCATAATTAGAGTTAATTATTGTCATTAATGATTCTATTACTGCGATAGTTGGATAACCTTTTTCTTTATAGTAACTCATACTTGCTTCAGGATCTTTTCTCTTACTTATCTTTCTCTTAACATCACCATCTTGCTTTAAAATTAGAGGTGTATGTATGTATTTAGGTGGTTTTAGTCCTAAAGCTTTAAACATTTCAATATGTTTAGTGACACTAGGTAACCATTCTTCTCCTCTTACAACATGTGTAGTGTGCATTAAATGATCATCTATTACATGTGCAAAATGATAAGTTGGTAGCATACTCTCACTCTTCATAATTATTTCATCTAAATCATTTTCACTTAGACTTAATTTTCCTTTAGATAAGTCTTCGAAGATTATCTTGTTATTAAAGTCACCTTCTGATTTAAATCTAATAATATATGGATCTCCTTTTTTAATTCTCTCAATAGCAGTCTCGATACTAATATTTCTACATCTTGCATATCTTCCATAGTATCCAGTTCGCATTTTATTAGCTTCTTGACTTTTTCTTAATTCTTCTAATTCTTCTTTAGTACAGAAGCAAGGATATGCTCTTCCTATTTCGATTAGTCTTTTTATATAGGCGTGATATATTTCTTTTCTTTCGCTTTGAATATATGGTCCATAAGAACCTTCTATATTACCTTTGTATTCATATTCATCAGGAATGATATTATATTCTTTTAGTGTCTTCATTATTAATTCAACTGCAGAATCTACTTCTCTTAATTTATCAGTATCTTCATTTCTTAGATAGAAAACTCCACCAGTATTCTTAGCTAATATATAATCAGTAAGCGCTTGATAGAAACCTCCTATGTGCATATACCCAGTAGGTGATGGAGCAAATCTAGTTACTGCTGCTCCTTCAGGTAAATCTCTTTCTGGATACATTCTCTCATAGTCTTCTACTGTCTTAGTAATATTTGGAAATATTAAGTCTGCTAAATCTTTATTCGTCATATTTTCACCTCTTTTTTATTAACTTGGGTATCCATTATATTCATCATATATTTTATTTAATATAATATATTGAAAGGAGAAATGTTTGTATGTATGGATGTGGATACCCTAACTATGGTTATGGCTATGGAGCCAATAATGGTTTCTGGATAATTATTATTGTGTTAATTATATTCTTTATTTTGTTTTGGAATAATGGTAGCTGTGGCTGCAACAGAAACCAATGTTCTGGCTGTTAAAATAAAGCCCTTATTTAAGGGCTATTTTTTTATTTGGTTGCCCCGGTTAGATTCGAACTAACGAATGCCAGAGTCAGAGTCTGGTGCCTTACCGCTTGGCTACGGGGCAGTAACAACAATATAATTATAGCATTAAGTTATTACTTATTCAAGATTTTTTTATAATTTAAATAATTTTTAAGATAAAGACTAACCTAGTGAAGGCTTTATCTTCCTTCTAAAGACTAATATTAGGCTTTAGAAGATAAGAGTAGATAGAAACTCTATCTACTCTTACTCTATAAATATATTATTTTATTACTATATTTACTATTCTATTAGGAACACAAATCACTTTAACAACTTCTTTTCCCTCAAGCCACTTCTTAATAATATCACTACTTAAGGCTAAGCTTTCCATATCTTCTTTAGAAGCATCTTTCTTAATCTTAATAGTATCTCTTACTTTGCCATTTACTTGAACCGCAATATCTATTTCATTATCAATAACTTTATCCTCATCATATGTAGGCCAACTAGACTTACATAGAACTTCTCCAAGATTATTCTCTTCATTTAATTCTTCTGCTAAATGAGGAGCAAATGGATATAGTAATAATAATAGTACCCTAAGATCTTTTCTACTAATACTTCCTTCGTCTTGATAATTATTTACTAATTTCATTAATTCTGAAATAGCAGTATTATATTTTAAATTATCTATATCATAACTTACTTTCTTAATAGTCTTATTTATTATATTATCAAATTTAGGTGTATATTCTTCACTATCATTTAATAATTCTGGTAATCTTGCTATTCTATTTAGGAATCTACTTATTCCTACTACTCCTTGATCACTCCAAGGGGCTTCTGCTCCATAGTCTCCCATAAATAATACATAGCATCTTAGTACATCTGCTCCATATGCTTCAATTACATCATCTGGATTGATAGTATTTCCTTTACTTTTACTCATCTTTTGACCATCACTACCAAGTACTAAACCAATAGTAGTTCTTCTTTGGTATGGTTCTTTAGTATTTACTACTCCTATATCGTATAAGAAACGATGCCAGAATCTTGAATAGATAAGGTGTCTTGTGATATGCTCTGTTCCACCATTATAGACATCAACATTCATCCAGTATTTCATTTTATCTTTGTCCGCTAAAGCCTCGCTGTTATGTGGATCAATATATCTTAAATAATACCAACTTGATCCAGCCCACTGTGGCATTGTATCAGTCTCTCTTTTAGCTGGTCCCCCACACTTAGGACACTTACAATTTACCCAATCAGTAGCATTCGCTAAAGGACTCTCACCATTTGGCCCTGGCTTAAACTCTTTTAACTCAGGTAATTCTAATGGCAACTCTTCTTCTGGTACTAGAACTGTTCCGCACTTATCGCAATAAACTATTGGAATTGGCTCTCCCCAATATCTTTGACGATTGAAAGCCCAATCTTTCATTTTATATTGAACTGCTGCCTCTCCTATTTTGTTTTTTTCTAAGTAGTCTAACATTTTACTTATGGCTTCTTTTTTATTACTAGTTCCATCTAAGAAACTAGAGTTTATCATTTCACCATCACCAGTATAAGCTTCTTCTTCAATGTTGCCACCTTTTATTACTTCTATTATATCTATACCAAACTTTTTGGCAAATTCATAATCTCTAGTATCGTGTGCAGGTACTGCCATTATAGCACCAGTACCATAACCCATCATTACATAGTCAGATATATATATTGGTATTTCTTTATTATTTACTGGATTAATAGCAGTAAGTCCTTCTATTTTAACTCCAGTTTTATCTTTAGCTAATTGTACTCTTTCAAACTCAGTCTTTTTATTAGCCTGCTGCTGATATTCTTTTATAGCTTCAAAATTAGATATTTTATCTTTATGTTCTTCTAGCATTGGATGCTCTGGAGCTACTACCATAAAGGTTACTCCAAATAAAGTATCTGGTCTAGTTGTATATACTTTTAATTTGTCACCAGTTTCTTTAACCTTAAATTCTACATAAGCTCCTTTACTTTTACCAATCCAATTTTCCTGCTCTATCTTTACTCTCTCAGGAAAGTTTACTTCTTGTAATCCTTCAAGTAACTTATCTGCATACTTAGTAATTCTTAAAAACCATACATCTTTTTCTTTTTGAATTACTTCACTATCGCAACGATCACATCTTCCACCTTGAGAGTCCTCATTTGACAATACTACTTTACAGTTAGGACAATAGTTTACATAAGTATGATCTTTGTATGCTAATCCGTGTTCATATAATTTACAGAATATCCATTGCGTCCATTTATAATACTCTGGATCAGTAGTACTGAAGATCCTACTATAGTCAAATGAAAAACCAGCACTCTTAAGTTGTCTTGTAAAATTTTCTTCATTTTGTTTTGTTGTTATTCTAGGATGTATTCCCATCTTTATGGCATAGTTTTCTGCTGGTAATCCAAAGGAATCAAAGCCTATTGGGAATAGTACATTTTTTCCTTCTAGTCTTTGCTTTCTAGATAATACCTCCATACCTATATAAGCTTTAATATGTCCTAGATGCATTCCTACTCCACTGGGATAAGGAAATTCTACTAAATTGTATTGTTTAGGAAGATTATAATCATTTTTGGCTTTATAGATACCTTCTTCCTCCCAATACTTCTGCCACTTTTTCTCTATTTTCTTAAAATTATACATGCTTCTTTCCTCTTTTCTGATAATATCTACCAAGTATTCCATAACAAATAATTATTAGTAAAGCTATAATAACTATTCCAAGTAATAACTGCCATATCCATTTATTTAATAAGTGATAAATAATTAGATATGTAACTACTATTATAAAAGTATTTATTAAGGCAGATATATATATAAAATGTTTATAGTTTATTTCTTTTTGATTTAGTTTATAGATACTAACTAGATAATAGAACTCTACTGGTACTTTATTTTTATTATAAGTAGTCTTCTTTCTAACAAATATTAAATAGTTTAGAATAAATACTACTGCAAATGCTATTATAAACTCTAATAATATATCTAATACTTCCTTCATAAATCCTCCATATATCTCTGTATTATACTATGATTTTTCTATATATTCAAGTAAATTTATAAAAATTTTAATATATTTACTATCTAAACCCTGCTTCTTTAATTTTCTTATTTTAATTCTCTTTTTTCTTATTTCTAGATCGCTAAATAATACTTTATCTAACTTCTCTTTAAGCAATGTCTCAATTTGAAGATCATACAATATTTCTTTTATTTCTTCATTTATAAATCTTACTGAACTTACTAGAATATCTTCTCCTTTTATATTTACTTCTAGATCTCTACCTACTATTTGATTGTTTATCTCAACGATAAAATCACTCTTATCATAATAACAATTATATTTTATTGTTTTATCACTAATATTTACTTCTTTTATATTCTTAGTATTTTTAAAACGTAGTAGATAACTTCTGGTACTAAGAAGATTTTTACCATCACTCTTTTTAATTGTAAATGTATAATTATCTTGTTGATATTGATAGTTAAACTTGGTTATCATATATAATCCTCTTAGATAGTTCTTAGTTGCTCCATCATCTTCATATAGATAGTATTCTCCTTGATCTAATGGATATATATCTAGTTCTAAACAACTAGGCACTACTTCGTTATAAGTATTCTGCATAGGAATAATAGCTCCTGCTTTTACAAATACTGGATAGTCTTCATCACGATAGAAATTATTATAATATTTATTACCTGTATATTTTTTACCCTGCAAGAAATCAAACCATATACCATTTGGTACATATACTCTTTTCATTACTCTATTTATTAAAGTATTCTTTTTATTAGTAATTGGAGCCACAAAGAAATCTCTTCCTAAAAAGTATTGGTTCTTATATAATGGTTCATCATATATTTTAGGATAGTCGTGATAAAAAGGTTTTACTAAAGCTTTTCCTGTTATATGATAATTATAACTTTCAGAATATAAGTATGGTAGTAGCCTATATCTTAAATTCATATAGTTAGTAATATAACTTTTAATTACATAGTTCCATTTCCAAGGCTCTCTCTTATAGTACTTTCCTCCTTCACTAGCTAATAGGAAGATTGGAGAAAAACACGCAAACTGGATATAACGTAAGTATAATTCATCCTCTTCAATACCACCAGAGTAGCCTCCAATTGGATGAGCTATAAATGATATACCAAAATTATATCCCTGCAAATTATATCTTGGTAATAAGTTTAGAGTATACCAATTTACTTTTGTTTTACCACTAAAAATAACAGGATATCTATGTGGTGCTATATTAGGATTTCTAGATAGTATCAAACTTCTTTTACCTGATATCTCTTCTTTACCACAATGGTAATGATTTATTTTCCATAAATTTATTCTATCTAATGGATTATTATAATCTATACAAAAAGTACTTACTCCTAGGGCTTCTAAATTATTTATAATAAAATTTAAATATATGTATATTTTTTCATTAGTAAAAGGAATAAAACTTATTTCATCAGTATTTATATAATTTTTAATTACATTGTATTCAGTACTTTCCTTTGTTATCTTTTGACTAGGATTTATAGTTACTCCTAGTTTTATATTGTTTTGATTTAAATACTCACTTACTTGTTTTAGATTAATATTTGGTGTATATGAATTATTATTATGCCAAAAATCTCCTAGTAAGAATATTGATATTGGTATGTTATTATTATGAAAGTTACTTACTAGATTTATAATATCTTTTTCTTTATAAAGATCATTTTTATACCACCACGCTCCTAGTGCATATCTTGGTATTAAACTAGGATAACCTGTTAAAGTAAAATAATCCTTCAAGCAACCATCAAAGTCTTCATTATAAAGAAAAAGATACCAGTCTTTTATGCCTTTTTCTCTTTCTATAAAATTATCTTTTTCATCTAATACTAGACTATCACTATCATCTATTATACAAAACCCATCTAATGAATATAGTCCTTTATCTAATATTATTTTATCTTTAACACTATCTAATGAATAATTTACTGCTCTTAAATTCTTTATCTCTGGACTATTTATTTTCCACTCTTTATCAGTTCCATTTATGATAGCATTAATATTACTACCAAAAGTAGATGCTTTAAAGTCTTTATCTTTAGCATAATTAACAGTAAACACTGATGTTGATATTTGAATTAACTCTTCTGTTTCAGTAACAGCATATTCTGTCTTTGGAAAAGCTCTATTTACCACTAATGAAGTTGGTCTATCTTCAAACTTTCCATTTACACTATATTCTAATCTTATTAATCTAGGAGATAATATAGTAAATCTATATTTATTTCCTACTATATAAGAACTTTTATCACTTAATAAATCTTCTTTCTTTCTGATATAGTAATTAGAAACATTACTCATAATATCTCCCTTCTTATTCTTTTTATTATTATTGTAATTGATATGGATTTGAAATTGTTCCTTCACCAGTTAGGATTGTAGTTGTTGGTTTTAGATATAATGTTGGTATAATATCATATGCAGCTGCAACATTTCTGAATGTTCCTGCACTTACAGCTCCTGTTGATGTAATATTCCAAACAATACTTTGGTGGGCAGAATTATTATTTAGTACCCAACTAGTAGAAGTAAATATTGGTTTCATCCAATTATTATTAGCACAGGTTGTATCGGTATAACTTCCTACAGTACTGTTACAATAATCAGCTCCAAATTCTGCAGCATAACTGTAATCAGACGCATAAATCAAAGCTATATTGGCAGTTGTAGTTGTAGCAGAACTACATCCCGAACATATTGTTATTCCTCTTTCTATTTGATACAACGCATCAGAATAGATTGCCGCACTATTACTTCCAACCAAATTCCAGGTTGATGATAAAATCATATTTTTAGTTTCTGTGTTTTTTAATGAATTATAGTACGTTTCATTTAAATAAGTTTTTGATGAAGAATTTCCCCAATCATTGGCTATCGTAGTATTCCAACTCTGCATTCCTATTGTTTTTTGTTTCATTATCTTTGTATTTCCATTAAATACACCTATTATTCTCCATACTTCACAACTATCTGATGTTTGGTTATTATAATCAGAACAATTAAAATAAACATAGTTATTTGGAGCTGTTCCATAATATCTTATATTACCACTATCTAATGCTTTTGTTGTTCCGCCTAGCCTATCACTCATTAATTTTACTGATGGTGCTTTGTTATAAGTTATGTTATTATTAGTTACACTTTCTTTTGGTGCATTATAATATAAATCTGATATATAGTTCACTGAAGGAACTGCTATTGGTTTCATCGATGCCTCACATCTTACTGTTACTGTGAGAACTTCTGAAGAAAGGTTTGGATCTAACTCTTCCTGTTCATCTAACCATAAATATACTGTATAGGTTTTACTTGTTATGTCGAGAGGTATATTTGCTTTAATTAGAACTGAAGAACCTGCAGAATTACCTGCTAAATTACCAGAGGCTATTATTGATCCAGAGGTATCCAATAGAGTATACTTTAATGCTGTAGTACTACTAAGAGATGAAGATATAGCTCCTATATCTAGGTATATATGTCCATATATATCATAGGTATTATCTTTCTTTCCAAAAGTAATCGTAGCACTATTACCACCTGTATAGTCAGCACTAGGATTTAATGTACTCGATGTTATATCAGTCCCTTTATCATAACTAATATAATAATCTAGTCCATTAGTAATTGTATCTACTGTTAAATTATTAAATAAATTTTCTCTATACATAGCATAAGTACTCACTATGATACTAAGGCATAAAGTACAAATACTAGCTATCATAAATATTTTACTTTTTTTCATAATTTCCTCACTATTCTACTAATATAATGATAGCATAATAAATAAAAAAGTGCAATAATTATCACACTCTTTTTTTAGTTAAAATATTCTTTATTATATGAAATATTATAGTAATAGATAAGTAACTTATAATAGTTAAAATACTTGTTAAAATACTTTTAGTATTTACTTTAATTATTAATGTAAACAATATTAATATAAAGCATAATATAATATTTTCATATATAATATTTAGTACATTATCAAAGTTATCTAATAATGTTATTTTTAGTTTATTTTTAATAATAATAACTCCTACTACTATACTTAGTATTAAACCTAAAATAATTGATATTACACTACCAAAGTATAAGTTATACCCCATTCTATATACTGTACTAATTAAA